>Ga0308167_1001544_pt1 | contig 26006 bp, 24 predicted proteins | sample PhyCR1_2_FD_202138 | JGI IMG/M metagenome (GOLD analysis project Ga0308167, IMG submission 202138) | Phyllosphere microbial communities from UC Gill Tract Community Farm, Albany, California, United States - DLSLRC.R1 | ecosystem: Host-associated > Plants > Phyllosphere > Unclassified | place... | reverse complement strand
TAGCCGCTGTCCGCGACGATCTTCCGGGCCTCGGCGAGCGTCACACGGGGGAACGGAGCGGTCGGGACGACGAACTCGAAGCCGAAGACCTCCTCGATGTCCTTGCCGTACTTCTCCTTGACCGCCGTGAAGCCCGCGACGAGGACCTCCTCGTGCATGGCCATGACGTCCTCGTGCGAGGAGACCCAGGAGAACTCGGCGTCGACGCTCGTGAACTCGGTCGCGTGGCGGCTCGTGAAGGACGGGTCCGCACGGAACGCGTCCGCGATCTCGAACACCGCACCGAAGCCGGCGGGCTGGGCCATCTGCTTGAAGTTCTGCGGCGACTGCGCCAGGTACGCGGTCGTCTCGAAGTACTCGAGCTGGAAGAGCTCGGCACGCGACTCGGACGCCGACGCCATGAGCTTCGGCGTGTGGATCTCGATGTAGTCGCGCTCGATCCAGTACGAGCGGAACGCGTGCTCGAGCGTGGTCTGGATACGGAAGATGAGGTTCTGCTTGCGGTTGCGCAGGTCGAGGAAGCGCCAGTCCAGGCGCTTGTCGAGCGAGGAGTCGTCGGCGATCGGGGTCTCCGGGATCGCGGCGCTGACCACCTCGAGCGAGGCCACCTTGACCTCGAGCCCGCCGAGCTTCACCCGCTCGTCGTGCTTGAGCGTGCCCTGCACGTGCACGAAGGTGCCGTGCGCCAGGCCGGAGATCTCGTTCGTGATCCCGAGGGCGAGCTGCGCGGCGTCGTCGCCGTCCTCGGCCTCACGTGTGGCGGGGTTCACGAGCTGGGCGGCGCCGGACTCGTCGCGCAGGACGACGAACTGCACCTTCTTCTGGTCTCGGACGGTCTCCACCCATCCGGCGACGGACACGGGGCCGTCAGGGAGTGCGGCGAGGTCGGCGATGCGGGTGCGTTCGATCACGGTCGTCGAGTCTAACCGCCTCCTCCACAGGGCCGCTCGCTTCCGCGTCGCTCCACCGGTCGGCCGGGAGGCGCGGATCACGCCCGCCGCGTCCGTAGCGTCGTGCGTACGGCCGGTCGGCAGGAGGAGGGGTTCGCATGACGGGAGTGGGGCGACGGACGTCGACGGGAGACCGCTCAACAGCAAGCAGGTGGGCAGGCGGCCGAGTGCCAGTCGGGTTCAGGGGAGTGACGCGCGCAGGGAGCCCAGCGTGCCGATGAACTCCTCGGCCATGCCCGCTCGCTCGACGAGCTTCGCGTGCCGGGCTCGGGCGTCGTCGAGGAACTCGTCGAGCCGGGCGGCGAGCGTCGCTGCGTCGGCTGGTTCCTCCGCGCCGAGCGCGTCGACGACCCGCAGGAGTTCGGCCATCTCGTCGAGCGTGAACCCGAGCGGCTTCATCCGGCGGATGACGAGCAGGCGCTCCAGGTCGCCCTCGGTGTACACCCGGAACCCGCCCGCGGTGCGAGCACTGGGTACGAGCAGGCCGACCTCGTCGTAGTGCCGGATCGTGCGGAGGGACATCCCCGCCCGGTCCGCCAGTTCGCCGATGTGCATGGTGCTCACGCGGACACGATAGCCAACTCGACCCTGACGTAACGGTAGAGTTCGACGCGATGTCCGTGATCACCCACGCGCCGACGGCGCCGAGCGTCCTGACCGCCCTCCGTTCTCCCCGTCTCCTCACCCGTGAGGTCCTGGCCGGGGTCGTCACCGCCCTCGCACTCATCCCCGAGGCGATCTCGTTCTCCGTCGTCGCCGGAGTGGACCCCGCCGTCGGACTCTTCTCCAGCGTGGTCATCGCGGTCGTCATCTCGATCGTCGGCGGACGCCCGGCGATGGTGTCGGCGGCGGCCGGCTCGGTCGCGCTCGTGATCGCGCCGCTCGTCCGGGAGCACGGCATCGACTACCTGGTGCCGACGATCGTGCTCGGTGGGCTCATCCAGCTCGTCCTCGGGTTCCTGGGCGTCGCGCGGCTGATGCGGTTCATCCCGCGGAGCGTGAACGTGGCGTTCGTCAACGCGCTCGCGATCCTCATCTTCACGGCGCAGCTCCCGAACCTGTTCGGCGACGACGTCCCGCCCGTCGTGTGGGCACTGACGGCCCTGGGCATCGTGGTCATCGTCGGGTTCCCGTTCCTCACGAGGGCCGTGCCCGCACCCCTGATCGCCGTGGTCGTCATCACCGCGATCACGATCGTGTTCGGCATCGCCGTCCCGACGGTCGGCGACGAGGGCGCCCTGCCGACGGCGCTCCCCGGGTTCACCGGCATCGTGACCCCGTTCTCGTTCGAGACCCTGCAGATCATCGCGCCGTACGCGTTCGGCGTCGCGGTCGTCGGCCTCATCGAGACCCTGCTCACCGCGCAGCTCGTCGACTCGCTCACCGAGACCGGGTCCAGCAAGTGGCGTGAGTCGTGGGGCCAGGGTGTCGCGAACGTGGCGTCGGCGTTCTTCGGCGGCACGGGCGGGTGCGCGATGATCGGCCAGACGGTGATCAACGTGAAGACCGCCGGTGCCCGGACCCGGGTCTCCACCTGCACGGCGGGGGTGTCCGTGCTGGTCCTCACGATCGTGTTGCACGACGTCGTCGCCCGGATCCCGATGGCGGCGCTCACGGCCGTGATGCTCATGGTCTGCGTGGCGACCTTCGACTGGCACAGCATCCGGCCGCGGACCCTGCGTCGGATGCCGCTCGGGGAGACGGCCGTCATGGTGATCACGGTCGTCGTGGTGGTCGTCACCGAGAACCTCGCCACCGGTGTCATCGTCGGCGTCGTCGTCGCAGCCCTGGTATTCGCCCGTCGCGCCGCGCACGTGGTGTCCGTGGTCCGTGAGCCCGTCGACGAGCACACGGTGCGCTACCGCGTGCGGGGAGCGCTGTTCTTCGCCTCCTCCAACGACCTCGTCACGCGGTTCTCCTACGCCCAGGATCCGGAACGCGTGGTGATCGACATGTCGGACGCGCACGTCTTCGACGCCAGCACCGTGGCCGCACTGGACGGCGTCGAGCAGCGGTACGCCAAGCACGGTTCGACCGTCGAGGTGGTGAACCTGAACACCGGCTCCGTCGCCCTGCACGGACGGCTCTCGGGCGAGCTCGGCTGAGCGCTTCCGCATCCGGTGAATCCCCTGTGGGGCCGGTGGGAACGGTCGCACGACCTAGACTGGAGGCCATGCCCGCCACCCGAATCCACCTCGTCCGCCACGGTGAGGTGCACAACCCGGACCGTGTGCTCTACGGGCGGCTGCCGGGGTTCGGGCTGAGCGACCTCGGCAAGCAGATGGCCGCCGCGTCCGCGGGTGCGTGGAAGGACGCCGGCGTCGACGTCCGCCGCATCGTCGCCTCACCCCTCCAGCGGACGCAGGAATCCGCAGCTCCGTGGGCCGCCGCGTACGGACTGGACGTCGCGGTCGACGAGCGACTCATCGAGCCGACCAACCGGTACGAGGGGCAACCACCGGGGTTCACGAAGCGGTCGCTCGGCCGCCCGGCACAGTGGCCGTGGATCGCCAACCCGTTCCGGCCGAGCTGGGGTGAGGCCTACGAGTCGATCGCGAACCGCATGCTCGCCGCCGTCGCCACGGCGTGGTCGAGCGTCGACGACGGGGACGTGGTGCTCGTGAGTCACCAGCTGCCGATCTGGACCGTGCACCGCCGGCTCGCCGGCGAGCCGCTGTGGCACGACCCGCGGAAGCGCCGGTGCGACCTGTCCAGCATCACGACCCTCGAGCGTGTGCCCGCCACGCCGACCGGTCGCTTCACCGAGGTCGGGTACGCGGACCCCGCTGCGGACCTCCGCGCGTCCGCCATCGACGAAGGAGCAGTGTGAGCACCACCACGACCAGGAGACGGATCACGGCGGCCGCTGCGGCGGTGGTCGTCGCGGCCCTCGCGCTCGCCGGGTGCTCGTCGAGCAACGACTCCCTGTCGAAGCAGTACGGCAGCGGGACGACGCAGAACTACATCTCCGGGACCGGCGCGGTGACCGAGGTCGCCGCGGACGACCGGGGCGACCCCGTCTCCTTCGACGTCGAGGCCATCGACGGCACGAAGCTCTCCTCCGATGCGCTCAAGGGCGACGTGGTCGTGCTCAACTTCTGGTACGCCGGTTGCCCGCCGTGCCGCGCCGAGGCGGGGTACCTGAACAAGGTCGCGTCCGAGTACCAGGGCGACGACGTCCGGTTCATCGGGGTCAACGTCCGCGACGAGCAGGGCACCGCCGAGGCGTTCGAGCGCACCTTCGACGTCGAGTACCCCACGGTGCTCGACGCGAAGGACGGCACGATGCAGCTCGCGCTGTCCGGGCAGATCGCCCCGAACGCGGTCCCCGCGACGATCGTCCTGGACACGCAGGGGCGCGTGGCCGCCCGCGTGCTCGGCGCCGTCGACGGCCCGTCCATCCTGAAGACCCTGGTCGCCGACGAGCTCGACGCGGGGTCGTCCGGCAGCAAGGCGTCCTGACCCGTGGGGTCGAACCCGTTCGCCGACGCGATCCTCAGCGGCCAGATGGCCGTGGCGCTGCCCGTCGCCGCGCTCGCCGGGCTCGTGTCCTTCCTGTCGCCGTGCGTCCTTCCGCTCGTGCCGGGCTACCTGGGCTACGTGGGCGGTGTCGCCGAGAGCGGGCAGCGTCGAGGCCGGGTGGTGCTCGGCGTCCTGCTGTTCATCCTCGGGTTCACCGCGGTGTTCGTCGCGTACACCACGGTGTTCGGCGCACTCGGCTTCTGGCTCGTCCGGTGGCGTGACCTGATCACGCAGGTCCTCGGGGTCGTCGTCATCGTCATGGGGCTCGTCTTCATCGGGCGGTTCACGTTCCTGCAGCGGACGATCAAGCCCGGCTGGACCCCCGCGACCGGGCTGGTCGGGGCACCCCTGCTCGGCATCGTCTTCGGACTCGGCTGGACGCCGTGCCTCGGTCCGACCCTGGCCGCCATCAACCTGCTCAGCGTGCAGTCCGGCAGCGCGTGGCAGGGCATGTGGCTCGGCGTCGCCTACTGTCTCGGGCTCGGGATCCCGTTCGTGCTCGTCGCCGCCGGCGCGGGCTGGGCGGCCGGCGCGATCCGTGCCGTGAAGCGCCACATGCGCACCGTCAACATCATCGGAGGAGCGATCCTGATCGTCATCGGTCTGCTCATGGTCACCGGCATCTGGTCGGCCGTCATGTCGAGCGTCGGGGCGGTGATCCAGAGCTTTGTCCCGGCAGTCTGAGACCGACCAGGACCGTACGGCAGCCGACCCGATGCGGCCGTCGGACCACGTCGACGCGGCGGAACCGAGCAGCAGCGGGAGCGGCGGCGGCGTGAACCAGCCGAAGCTCGGGTTCGTGGGGTACCTGCGCTTCTTCTGGCGGCAGCTCACGAGCATGCGCACAGCGCTGTTCCTGCTCATGCTGCTGGCCCTCGCGGCGATCCCCGGGTCCCTGGTGCCGCAGCGCACCGCGGACCCGAACGGCGTGGTCCAGTACAAGGCCGACCACCCCACGCTCTACCCGGTGCTCGACACGCTCCAGGTGTTCGACACCTACACGTCCGTGTGGTTCTCTGCGATCTACCTGCTGCTCTTCGTCTCCCTCATCGGCTGCATCGTCCCGCGGACGAAGCACCACTGGCAGGCCCTGCGCACCCGGCCGCCGAAGACCCCCGTGCGGCTCGGCCGACTCGCGGGCTTCCGGTCGGTGCCGGTCGACGCGACCAGTGTCGGGACGGGGACCGGCGAGGCGGACGCCGCCACGAGCCTCCCGTCCGCGGACCACGCGGTGACGCGCGCCATGGCGATCCTGAAGCGCTCCGGCTACCGGGTCGAGCGATTCGGGGACTCGGTCAGCGCGGAGCGCGGGTACCTGCGGGAGACCGGGAACCTGGTCTTCCACGCCGCGCTGGTCGGCGTGCTGGTCGCGGTGGGGATCGGCGGCGGGTTCGGGTTCACCGGCCAGCGGCTGCTGGTCGAGGGGCAGACGTTCTCGAACACGCTCGCCGCCTACGACTCGTTCAACCCCGGCCGCTGGTTCCAGCAGTCGGACCTGAAGGGCTACAACCTCACGCTCGACGACTTCACGACGACGTACGAGGAGCGCAACCTCGACGCGCTCGGACAGGCGCTCGACTACTCGGCCGAGGTGACCACCACCGAGAAGGACGGCACGAAGGAGCAGCACCGGCTCGGCGTCAACGACCCGGTGTCCGTCGGCGGGACGAACGTGTACCTGCTCGGCAACGGCTACGCGATGCAGGTCACGGTCCGCGACGGCGAGGGCAACGTGGCGTTCAAGGACGTCGTGCCCTTCCTGCCGGAGGACGCGAACTACACGTCCACGGGCGTCATCAAGGTGCCGGACGCCCTGCCCGACCAGCTCGGCATGGTCGGGTTCTTCTACCCGACGGCGTCGAAGCTGTCCTCCGGTGCCTACGCGAGCGCGTACCCGGACGCGCAGAACCCGCTCCTGACGCTGCAGGTGTACACCGGTGACCTCGGGCTCGACGACGGCGTGCCGCAGAGCGTCTACACGCTCGACACGAGCGGCCTGCAGCAGATCGCGGGCCGTCAGTCGGACACGGCGAGCATCGAGCTCAAGCCCGGCGACACGAAGGAGCTGCCGGACGGTGCGGGCTCGATCACCTTCGACGGCGTGAAGCGCTACGTGTCGCTCGACGTCCACCACGACCCCTCGCAGCTGTGGGTCGGCGGATTCGCCGTGCTGTCGGTGCTCGGCCTGCTCACGTCGCTCTTCGTCCCGCGCCGGCGGGTGTGGGTCAAGGTCGTCCCGCGGAAGGGCGCCGAGCACGGCGAGTACGACCTGGAGTACGCGGGTCTCGCGCGCGGCGAGGACCCGAACCTCGAACGGGCCGTCGCGGACATCGCCCAGCGGCACACGTCGGACCTCGGAGTTAGGATTCCCCAGTGAACGACATGACCACGAACCTGGCGACCTACTCGGTCGTGCTGACGTACTCGGCCATGGCGGTCTACGTCATCGCGTTCATCTCGTTCGCGCTCGACATGGCCAAGCGCGCCGGCAACGTCACCGAGTCGGCGAAGGCGGGCACGGCGCCGAAGGCGGCCGAGAAGACGGTCGCGACCGTCCAGGGCGGCACGGTGGTCCTCGAGAAGGTCACCGAGGACACCGCCGGCGGAGCACGCCGCGGCACGAAGTTCGAGCGGGTCGGCATGGCCATGACGATCCTCGCGCTCGTCCTGCACGTCGGCGCGACGGTCCTCCGCGGCATCGCGGCGGACCGTGTGCCGTGGGGCAACATGTTCGAGTTCTCGCTGACCGGCACCGGGCTGATCATCCTGATCTTCCTGCTCGTGCAGCTCTGGCAGAACCTCAGGTTCCTCGGCGTCTTCATCACCGGCTTGACGATCATCCTGCTGGGCATCGCGACGGTGAACTACTACGTCCCGGTCGTCCCGCTCCAGCCGGCACTGCAGTCGTACTGGCTCGTCATCCACGTGTTCGTCGCGATCGCCGGGACGGGGTTCTTCGCCCTCGGTGCCGGGCTCGCGGTGTCGCAGCTCATCCAGACGTACCGCCACGGCCGTCCGGCGTCGCGGAAGCTCCGGTTCATGGAGACACTGCCGGACGCCGACCGGCTCGAGGTCCTGACCTACCGCGTCGTCCTCGTCGGCTTCGTGCTCTGGACCTTCACGCTCATCGCCGGCGCGATCTGGGCCGAACGTGCCTGGGGTCGCTACTGGGGGTGGGACACGAAGGAGGTCTGGACGTTCATCATCTGGGTCGTCTACGCCGGCTACATCCACGCGCGTGCCACGCGCGGGTGGCGGGGCGCCCGGTCGAGCTGGCTGGCGCTCATCGGCTTCGCGGCCGTGATGTTCAACTTCTCGGTCGTCAACGTCTTCTTCAAGGGGCTGCACAGCTACTCCGGCCTGTGATCGGTGTGACCCCCTGACGGACAGGAGGCGCGGGGGCCGCGGGCACCCCGCCTCCTGTCCGTCCCGGTGTCGGTCCGACGCGATCGGGTTCCGTGGCCTGCTCACGAGTGGGCGAACTCCGTCGTTCTCGGCAAGCCGGGCCGACGCTCTCCGCCCGCTCGGCGAACGTGAGCGGCGTGCTCTGCCCGTTCGCCGTTCGCCGTCCGGTGGCGATCCGCCACCAGGCTGTCCGTCAGGCCGACGCCAGCAGCGCGTGCACGCGGCGGAGCCGGTCGAGCCACCAGGCGGTGCGGTCCGGGGAGGCCGCGTGCCGCTCGAGGAGCGTCCGATCGACGTCCGCCCGTCGGACGGGGACGCGCCCCGCGACCGGCAGCAGGGGCTCCGCCGTCACGTCCGCCGTGAACATCGCCGCGGTGCCGAGTCCGGCGGCGTACCCCGGCGCCATGGCCTCCGCCGCGAGGAACGCGCCCATGCCGAGCCCCACCGAGGTGTCGAGCGCGCTCGAGACGACACAGGGGAGCCCGGCGTCCGCCACCACCAGCCGGGCAGCCGTGATCCCGCCGAGCGGCTGCGCCTTGACCACGAGGACGTCGGCGGCCCCCGCCCGGGCGACCGCGAGCGGGTCCGACGCCTTGCGGACGCTCTCGTCAGCGGCGATCGGGACGCCGAGGCCCGCGGTGCGATCGCGGAGCGACGCGAGGTCGGCGACCGTGGGCACGGGCTGTTCGGCGTACTGCAGGTCGAAGGGTGCCAGTCGTTCGAGGGCCCTCGTCGCCTCGTCGACGGACCAGAGCCCGTTCGCGTCCACCCGGACGGCGGCTTGCGGTCCCATGGTCCGACGGACGGCGCGGACGCGGGCGACGTCGTCGTCGATGGTCGTGCCGGGCTCGGCGACCTTGACCTTCGCCGTCGTGCAGCCGGGGTACCGGGCGAGCACGGCCGGGACCTCGTCGGCGGCGACGGCGGGCACCGTGGCGTTGACCGGGACGGAGTCGACGGCGGGCGCGTGCTCGGTCCACCCGAAGTCGACCGCGGCGCGGAGCCACGCGGCAGCCTCGGCGTCGTCGTACTCGACGAAGGGGGAGAACTCGGTCCAGCCGGCCGGTCCGCGGAGCACCAGGGCCTCGCGGACCGTGATCCCGCGGAACCGGACGCGCATCGGGAGCGCGACCACGTGGGCGTCCTCCAGGAGGTCCTGCACGTCGGGGGTCTCAGCGGCTCCGGTCACCATGCGCTCATCCTCCCAGCCGCGCCCAGGCAGCCTCCCGGTTCCTCCGAGGGGACCGCCAGGGCGGGGCACTAGCATGCAGCGGTCGGCCAGGGCCGACGTGGCCGGAGAAGAGGGAGGCTCGGTGGCGCCGGAACCGCAGCAGCGCGCGTCGGGGACGCAGCGCCCGTCCGGGACGCAGACGCGCGCGCAGCAGACGCCGCCGCGCAGCCGCCCCTCCGGCCAGACCGGACCGCAGGACGACTTCGCCCGGCTCGTGCAGCGCAACACCGTCGACGTCCGGCAGCAGGACGCCGCTGCTCGGCGGAGGCGCCGCAACCCGGTCGTCGGCAAGATCGCCCTCGGGTTGGCGGTCGTCTCGGCCGCGGTCGACGCCAGCGCCTTCGCGGTGTTCATGGGCGGCGACACGAAGTTCGCCTTCGGCATCTGCTTCGTCGTGGTCTTCCTGACCCTCATCGCCGCCGTCCTGGGGTTCATCGCCGCCGTCGGGTCCTTCGGCCGGTGGTACGGCGCGATCGGCGTCGTCGTGGCCTTCCTGGCGAACCCGGTCATCCTCATCGTGCTGCTCGTCATGGTCGCGCCGGAGGTCCTCACGGACATGGGCGGCTGACGGGCCGAGCGCCGATCGTGCAGCGGTAGCGTGGGGGCATGGCTGCTCCCGTCTCCGACCTGTTCGACCCCGACGTCTGGACCGTGGCTCCGATCGCGGAGCAGTTCACCGACATCACGTACCACAAGCACGTGTCGAAGGGGATCGTGCGCGTGGCGTTCGACCGTCCGGAGGTCCGCAACGCGTTCCGGCCACGCACCGTCGACGAGCTGTACCGCGCGCTCGACGACGCCCGCCAGGACCCTCGGGTCGGCGTGGTCCTGTTGACCGGCAACGGGCCGAGCCCGAAGGACGGCGGATGGGCGTTCTGCTCCGGCGGTGACCAGCGCATCCGGGGGCGGAGCGGCTACCAGTACGTCGGCGACGAGGGGGCTCCGCCCGAGGGCGTCGACCCCGCGGCGGCGCAGGCGTCGATGGGGCGGCTCCACATCCTCGAGGTCCAGCGCCTCATCCGCATGATGCCAAAGGTCGTCATCGCGGTCGTCCCGGGATGGGCGGCGGGCGGGGGCCACTCGCTGCACGCCATCTGCGACCTGACGATCGCGAGCGCGGAGCACGGCCGGTTCAAGCAGACGGACGCCGACGTGGGGTCGTTCGACGGTGGCTACGGCAGCGCCTACTACGCCCGGCAGATCGGGCAGAAGTTCGCGCGTGAGGTGTTCTTCCTCGCGCAGGAGTACTCGGCGCAGCGCGCGTACGAGATGGGGGCGGTGAACGCGGTCGTGCCGCACGAGGACCTCGAGCGTGAGGCGATCCGCTGGGGCGAGGTGATCCTCGGCAAGTCGCCGACGGCGATCCGGATGCTCAAGTACGCGTTCAACGCGGTCGACGACGGCATGGTGGGTCAGCAGGTCTTCGCCGGTGAGGCGACCCGGTTGGCCTACGGCACGGACGAGGCCGTCGAGGGCCGCGACTCCTTCCTCGAGAAGCGCGCCCCGGAGTGGACCGCGTTCCCCTGGCACTACTGATGCCCCGCCGGCTGGTCGCGCTGGGCACGTCCGATCCGTCGGTCGTGCTGCGCGGACTGGAGGCCGCCCTCGCCGGCGGCGACGCACTGCTCCCGGTCGCCGAGGGGGCGCCCCCGCTGCCCACACCGGCGCCGGCGCGCGTCGAGCAGCGGGTCGCCCTGGTCGTCGAGACGAGCGGTTCCACGGGCACCGGGAAGCGCGTCGCGCTCTCCTCGGAGGCGCTCCTCGCGGGTGCCGCGTCGGCGGACGGTGCGCTCGGGGGGCCGGGTGGCTGGGTCCTCGCGCTGCCGACCCACTACATCGCGGGCCTCAACGTCCTGACGCGGTCGATCGCCGCAGGGACGACGCCCGTGGTCGTCGCTCCCGGCCACTTCGGTGCAGCGGCCTTCGCGGACGCCGCCGACCGCCTGGACACCGGCCCCGCCGCCCCGCGCCGGTACACCTCGCTCGTCCCGGTGCAGCTGGCGCGGATCCTCGACGATCCCCGCGCGACCGATGCCCTCGGCACCTTCGACGCGGTCCTGGTCGGCGGGCAGGCGACGCCACGACCGCTGCGCGAGCGTGCCACGGCGGCGGGCATCCGCATCGTGACGACGTACGGGTCCAGCGAGACGAGCGGGGGGTGCGTCTACGACGGGTCGCCCTTCGGGACCGTCCGGACCGAGGTCGTGGACGGCGAGCTCCTGCTCGCCGGACCCATGCTCGCCGAGGGGTACCTCGGGGACGACGAGCGGACGAGCAGGGCGTTCCCCGTGCGGGACGGTGTGCGTTGGTACCGGACGGGGGACGCCGCCACGGTCTCGGACGGTCGGGTCACCGTGCTCGGACGGCTCGACGACGTCGTGATCTCGGGCGGTGAGAAGGTGCCGCTCGGTGCGGTCGAACGACTGGTGCGGGAGCTCCCGGGTCAGGACACCGCGGTGGTCACCCGGCGGTCGTCGGGGGAGTGGGGCGAGGTCCCCGTCGTCGTGACGGAGCGCCCGATCGACGCGGAGCGGGTCCGGGCGCACGTCGGCGCCGCGCTCGGCCGCGCCGCCCGCCCCGCCGAGGTGGTCCTGGTCGACCGGATCCCGATGCTGCCGTCCGGCAAACCGGACCGGCGCGCCGTCCGCTCGATCGCGGACCCCGACGTCTGACGGCGTTCGGTGCGGGACGACGAGCGCACCGCCGTCTCGGAGCCCTCGCCCCAGCGCGGTCATGGACGAGGCCGATACGATGGTCGGCCGTGGCACGAACCAAGAACCCGACCCCGGTGAAGGGGCGCTCCGGCAACCCCGCGAAGGCGGCCGCCCCGCAGCGCACGAAGCGTCGAGCGACCGCACGCGACTGGATCGGGGGCGCCCGACTCCGGACCCTGACGCTCGGCGTCGTCCCCGTGGTCATGGGTACGGGGGTCGCGTTCGTCGACAGCGGGCTGTCGGGCGACTTCGGCGACTACCTGGCGTCCGACCACCACCTCGTGCTCGCGGTCCTCGCGCTCGCCGTCGCGCTGTTCCTGCAGATCGGCGTGAACTACAGCAACGACTACTCGGACGGCGTCCGGGGTACCGACGAGTACCGCGTGGGCCCCGCACGACTGACCGGCGCCGGTCTCGCGAAGCCGCGGACCGTACTGGTCGTCGCGCTGACCTTCTTCGGCCTGGCTGCGGTGTGCGGCATCGTCATCGTCGTGCTCACCCAGCTGTGGTGGCTGCTCGCGGTCGGGGCCGCGGCGATCGTGGCGGCGTGGTACTACACCGGTGGCAAGCGCCCGTACGGGTACAACGCCCTCGGCGAGGTCTTCGTCTTCGTGTTCTTCGGGCTCGTCGCGGTCCTCGGCACGCAGTTCACACAGATCCGCGAGGTCACGCTGAGTGGCTGGGCCGCGGCGATCGCGGCGGGCTTCTTCGCCTGCGCGGTGCTCATGGTGAACAACATCCGCGACATCGACGAGGACCGCCAGGCGGGCAAGCGCACCCTCGCGGTGGTGGTCGGACGCCCGGTCGCACGCGTGCTGTTCGGGATGTTCCTGCTGCTGCCCTACGTGGTGCTGCTCTGGTTCGTGTTGCTGTACTTCCGCACCGGGTTCGCGTACTTCTCGCTGCTGCTCGCGCTGCCGGCGCTCGCGATCGGGGTCTCGTCGAAGCGGCCGCGTGAGCTCATCACGGCACTGCAGCTGTCGTCGTTCGCGTCGCTCGCGTTCGGCGTGGTCCTGGGGATCACCCTGGCGGTGCAGCCCTAGCGCCGACGCCGACGCGCGCCGTCGACGCGCACGTCGGTCAGCTGCGGTCGTCGTCCGTCCGGGAGCGCTGGCGGTCCGCGTCCGACACCGGCCGGTCGGACGGTGCGTCACCGTCGGCGGCGTCCGCCGCGTCGACGAAGTCGTCCTCGAAGTCGGTGTCGGCGTCCCGCTCGGGTCGGCCACGGCGGTCGGCCAGGCTCTGCGCGACCCGGGCACGCAGCTTCGGCAGTGCGATGTACGACACGAGCAGGCCGACGAGGGCGGCGAGGATGGTCGCCCAGTACCACTTGAAGCCGATCACCAGGAAGATCGCGAGCGCCGCCGCGAAGATGCCGAGGCGGGCGAGGGTGTAGACGATCCACGCTTTCACCCGTCAAGTCTACGGACGCCGGACAGGCAGGTTGGTCACAGGGGCCCGACCTAGACTCCCGTGCATGATCCGACTGTGGCTGATCATCGTCGTCGCCGCCGTGGCCTTCACGGTCTACGCGGTCATCGACTGCGCGACGATGCCGCGCCAGCGGATCCGTTCGCTCAGCCGGGGCGTCTGGGTGCTCCTGGTGATCGTGCTGCCGGTCCTCGGCGGCGTCCTCTGGTTCCTGCTCGGTCGCGCGCCGGCGTCCCAGACCCCGGTGCCCCGGTACCGTGGACCCGAAGACGACCCCGACTTCCTCGGCGGAGCACACCCGCAGGGGAAGTCCAGCACGGACAAGGACCAGGACGACGCGATCCTCCGAGACCTCGAAGAGCAGTTCCACGACCGGGACGACGACGGCCGCGCCGATCGCTGACGGTCCGCCGTCGTCGGGCAGCCCCGCGACCGACTTCGCGCTCGCGTTCCTGCAGGAGCTCGCCCGCGCCGGCGTGACCGACGTGGTGGTGAGCCCCGGCTCGCGGTCCCAGGCACTCGCACTCGCCGCCGCCGCCCTGGAACGGGTCGGCGGCATCTCCGTGCACGTCCGGTTGGACGAACGCACGGCCGGGTTCTTCGCGCTCGGGCTCGGCGTCGAGACCGGACGACCGGCGGCCGTCGTCACGACCTCCGGTACGGCCGTCGCGAACCTGCACCCCGCCGTGCTCGAGGCCCACCACTCCGGGGTCCCGCTCATCGTGCTCAGCGCCGACCGGCCGGTGGAGCTCCGGGGCATCGGGAGCAACCAGACGACCGTCCAGCCGGGCATCTTCGGACACGCTGTCGCGTTCGTTCGCGAGGTCGAGGCACCCCGGACCGCACTCGACTCCGGGGCCCGCGAGACGATCCGGGCCCTCGCCCGACAGACCGTGGCCGCCGCCGCCGGGCACACCGGCCAGCCCGGGCCCGTGCAACTCGACGTGGCGTTCCGGGAACCGCTCTCGGCGGGACTCGGTGACGGACAGGTGGCGCCCGTGGCGGACGACGAGGTCGACCTCGACTTCGCACGACGCCGGGTGCACTCCGGTCTGCCGGTGGCCGAACTCGGCCCCGACGACGATCCCGCGACCGTGGTGATCGCCGGGCACGACGCCAGCCCCGACGCCGAGCGCATCGCGTGGGAACTCGGCGCGCCGCTGCTCGCCGAGGTGTCCAGCGGCGCACGGTTCGGGCGCAACCTCGTCGTGGCCTACCGTGACCTGCTCCGTGACGACGCGTTCGGTGGCGCGGTCCGCCGGGCCGTCGTGCTCGGACACCCGACGCTGAGTCGTGAAGTCCCCGCGCTCCTGCAGCGGGACGACGTCGAGACGGTCGTGGTGCGCGGTCCGGGGGCCGATCCGTTCGACCCGGCCCGTGCCTCCCGTCCGGACGCCGCCACCACCTTCGTCTCCGACGTCCGCGTGACGGGCCGCACCCGCCCGGAGCACCGCGCCTGGGTCGGACGCTGGGTGGCCGCGAGCCGAGCCGTGCTCGGTGCGGGTGACGCCGGGCCCGACCTGGACGCCAAGCGCTCGTCGGACCGTGCCGAGCGCAACCGGTTCCTGCGCGACGAGGTGGCCCTGCGCCGCCGCCCGGTGGACCGGGCGATGCTGGCGGAGGCGGTGTGGGGCGCCACCTGGCCGCACGACCGCCTGGTGCTCGGGGCGTCCCAGATCATCCGGGTCGCGGACGGACGGGTCCCCGGCAAGAAGGTCAGCGTGCACGCGAACCGCGGACTCGCGGGCATCGACGGGACGGTGTCGACGGCGCTCGGGATCGCCGCGGCGCTCGAGCACTCGTCGGCGTCGGTGGGCACCACGCGTGTCCTGCTGGGCGACCTGACGTTCCTGCACGACCTCGGCGCGTTCGTCACGGGGACCGAGGAACCCCGGCACCGGCTGCAGGTCGTCGTCGGGAACGACGGCGGGGGTGCGATCTTCCGCGGACTCGAGGTCGCCGAGACGACTCCGGACGAGGACATGCGGCGCATGATGACGACGCCGCAGCAGGTCGACGTCGAACGGGTCGTGACCGGGCTGGGCTGGGAGTACCGCCGCGCCGCGACGTGGGGGGACCTCGAACGGGTGCTCACGGACCCCGCGGAGCGTGTCGTGATTGAGGTGCCGCTGGCCGAGTGACGGCCAGGAGGCGCGGTGCGGTGCGCGCGCACCGGGAGCGCCGGCGCGTGGGCGCCTCGGTCCTGCTCTCGTGTGGGCGCCTCGGTCCTGCTCGTGCGGGTGCCTGCGTCAGGCGAGCGCGTCGGCGATCGGGCGGAACTTCAGCGCCGTCTCGGCGACCTCTCGTGCAGGCTCAGACCCGGCGACGATCCCCGCGCCCGCCCACGCCCGGACCGTCCCGTCCTCCGCGAACACCGCGCTGCGGAGCGCGAGCATCCACTCCCCGTCGCCGTTCGCACCGAGCCAGCCGACGGGGCCGGCGTAGCGTCCACGGTCGACGCCCTCGAGCTCGGCGACCAGCCGCACCGCGACGTCGGTCGGGGTCCCCGCGACCGCCGCGGTCGGGTGCAGGGCGTCCGCGACGTCCAGCGCCGTCGTGCCCGCGGGCAGCGTGGCCTGCACGTCCGTGGCCAGGTGCCAGAGGTTGGGCAGCTGCAGTCGGAAGGGTTCCGGGTCGGCTCGCAGGTCGGTCGCGAGCGGGCGCAGCGCCGTCAGCAGGCTGTCGATCGCGAACGCGTGCTCCTCGACGTCCTTCGCGCTCGAGGCGAGCGCCTCGGCCGCGGCGCGGTCGGACACCGGGTCCGTGCCGCGGGCGGCACTGCCGGCGAGCACCCGTGCGGACAGCTTCGTGCCGTCCGTGCGCGCGAGGGTCTCGGGCGTCGCGCCCATGAGTCCGTCCACCGCGAACACGACGCACTGCGGGTAGGCGCGGGCCAGGTCGAGCAGGACGGCGCGTCGGTCCGCCCCCTCGGGCAGGGAGCCCACGAGGTCGCGTGCGAGGACGACCTTCTGCGCTTCGCCGGCGGTGATGCGTCGGACGGCCTCGGCGACCGCGGTCGCGTAGGTGTCCTCGTCGACGGCGCCGGGCCGGAGGGAGACGGACACGTGGGGCCCGACCCGGGGGACCGGCACCGACGTGCGGGTGAAGGCCAGCGGTTCGGGATCCGCGGTCGTGTCGATCGCGGTCAGCCACGCCTTGCCCCGGCGTCGCCCGACCACGACGCGCGGGACGACGAGGACGCTCGTCTCGGAGGAGTCGTCCGCGAACGTGAACGAGCCGAACGCCACGAGTCCGGTGCCGCGCAGCTGCACGGGGTCGTCCACGACCGCCCGGTCGACGACGCCGCGCCACACGGCCGCGGCGTCGCGCATGCGGTCCGGGCCCGAGAAGGTGAACCGCAGCGCCTCACCGATCCCGACGATGCCGTCGCCGTTCCGGACGAACGCCAGCGGACGGTCCCGGAGGGTGTGGCGGAGGACGTCTCCCGGGTCGTCGAGGATCCGTGTGGAGACCGTCAGCGTCGGGGTCGACGTGGTGGTTCGGAGCACGGACCGATGCTACGCCGGGCACGGTGGAGCGCTGCGCGGACGTCGTGCCACGTCCCGGGAGCGCCACGTGCCGCGCGCCCCCGGGAACCTCGGGGCGTGGACCTCTAGGATGGCTCGGGTGAGCAGAGCGGACCTGAACAAGCGGCCGGACGAGGTCGCGGCCATGTTCGACGACGTCGCCGCGAAGTACGACCTCACGAACGACATCCTGTCGGCGGGCAACGCACCGCTGTGGCGCGTCGCGACGGTCCGTGCGGTCGACCCGCAGCCGGGGGAGAAGGTGCTCGACATCGCCGCCGGCACCGGGACGAGTGCCGCGGCCTTCGCGAAGAAGGGCGCGGACGTGACCGCGCTCGACCTCTCGGCGGGCATGATCGCGGTCGGTCGTGAGCGGCACCCGGAGATCACCTTCGTCGAGGGTGACGCCGAACACCTGCCCTTCGACGACCACACCTTCGACGCGGTCACGATCTCGTTCGGGCTGCGCAACGTCAACGACCCGCAGCAGGCGCTCGGCGAGATGCTCCGCGTGCTGAAGCCCGGCGGACGCGTGGTCATCTGCGAGTTCTCCACCCCGCCGATCGCCCTGCTGCGCTTCGGGTACGGCGCCTACCTCAAGCGCGTGCTGCCGGGTGTCGCGAAGCTGTCGTCGAGCAACCCCGCGGCCTACCGCTACCTCGCCGAGTCGATCGACGCCTGGCCCGAGCAGCAGGTCCTCAGCCAGTGGCTCCGGGGCGTCGGCTTCACGATGGTCGCCTACCGGAACCTGACTGCCGGTATCGTCGCACTGCACCGCGGTCGCAAGCCCGTCGCGGGTACGGTCCGCGAGTCCGTCGCCCGCCGTGCGAAGGCCCGGCGCGAGCACCAGCACACCGGCGAACAGCCGCGCGTCGAGCCGTCGGGCTCGGACGAGCACAGCGCCTAGCCGGTCCCCTCCCCGAGTACGGAGCAGCACTTGAACCCGAGCGTCCCGGTCGCACGTCGCGCGCCGAGTCTCCGCGCATCGCTGGGCATCGGCGAACGGCTGTTCGCCTCGCCGGCGGACCGCCGTTTCATCACGGCGGTGGACGACGGCCTCGAACTCGTCGAGCAGGGACTCGAGCAGGCGATGCGGTCGGCGGACACGCTGGCCGACACGACGAGCCGCTACCTGCTGTCCGCGGGCGGGAAGCGCATCCGCCCGACGTTGACGCTCCTCATCGCGCAGCTCGGGCGCGGCGTGACGGACGAGGTCGTCAAGGCTGCCGTGAGCATCGAGACGACGCACCTGGCCTCGCTCTACCACGACGACGTCATGGACGAAGCGCCCGTCCGGCGCGGGGTGCCCGCGGCGCACGTGACCTACGGCAACAACGTCGCGATCCTCACGGGCGACCTGCTCTTCGCCCGTGCCAGCCTCATCACCGCGGACCTCGGGCCCGAGGGCATCCGGATGCAGGCCGAGACGTTCCAGCGCCTCTGCATGGGTCAGCTGCACGAGACCACCGGCCCCCGACCGGACGACGACCCCGTGGAGCACTACATCCAGGTGCTCAGCGACAAGACCGGCTCGCTCATCGCCACCGCCGCGCGCGCGGGCGTCATGTTCTCCGGCGCAGACCGCGCGTACCTGGACGCCGTCGGAACGTTCGGTGAGAAGGTCGGCGTCGCGTTCCAGCTCGTCGACGACGTCATCGACCTGGCCCCCGCGAAGGACAAGACGGGCAAGATCGCCGGCAACGACCTGCGGGCGGGCGTGGACACCCTGCCGCTGCTGCAGCTCCGCCGCCTCGCGCAGGGCACCGACGGTCTCGTGACCGAGGACGCCACGCAGCTGCTCGCGCGCATCGAGCGCGACGTGAAGGACGCTCCGGACGACGTCGTCGACTCCGACGCGTACCAGAGCGCCGTCGCCGCCCTCCACGACCACGAAGCAACCGCGGCGACCCGCGCCCTGGCGGTGCGCTGGGCCGAGGAAGCCGTCGCAGCGCTCGCTCCGCTGCCCGACGGGACCGTCAAGCGGGCACTGACCCGTTTCGCCGAGTCCGTCGTCGAACGCAGCCGCTGACCAGCAGGAGCAGCGCCCACAGACCCCGGGAGCACCCCACCCGAACGAACTGGAGACGATCAGTGCCCACCCTCCGACTCGCCATCGTCGGCGCCGGTCCCGCCGGCATCTACGCCGCGGACATCCTGCTCCGCGAGGCGCACGGCCACGACGTGTCGATCGACCTGTTCGAGCAGCTGCCCGCACCGTACGGACTCGTCCGCTACGGCGTCGCCCCGGACCACCCCCGGATCAAGGGCATCATCAACGCCCTCCGTGACGTGCTCGACCGAGGCGTCGTGCGGCTGTTCGGCAACGTCCGCTTCGGCGAGGACATCACCCTCGACGACCTCAAGAAGCACTACCACGCGGTCGTCTTCGCCACGGGCGCGATCAAGGACGCCGACCTGGACGTGCCCGGCGTGGAGCTCGAGGGCTCGTACGGGGCCGCCGACTTCGTGAGCTGGTTCGACGGACACCCCGACGTGCCGCGCACCTGGCCGCTGGACGCACAGAGCGTCGCCGTGATCGGCAACGGCAACGTCGCGCTCGACGTGTCGCGCATCCTGGCGAAGCACGCCGACGACCTGCTGCCGACCGAGATCCCGGACAACGTCTACCAGGGGCTCAAGGCGTCCCCGGTGACCGACGTGCACGTGTTCGGCCGCCGCGGTCCGGCGCAGGTGAAGTTCACCCCGCTCGAGCTCCGCGAGCTGGGCGAGCTGCGCGACGTCGACATGATCGTCTACGACGAGGACTTCGACCACGACGAGGCGTCGAAGAACGCCATCGCCACGAACAAGCAGGTCATGGTCATGAACCGCGTCCTCGAGCAGTGGCGGACGCGGGAGACCGGTCAGGCCAGCCGCCGGCTGCACCTGCACTTCTACGCGAAGCCCGTCGAGTTCGTGGGTGAGGACGGCAAGCTCACCGCCATCCGCTACGAGCGCACCCGTCCCGACGGGCAGGGCGGCGTCGAGGGCACGGGCGAGATCCGCGAGGTCCCCGTGCAGGCGGCGTACCGCGCGGTCGGCTACTTCGGGTCGCCGCTGCCGGGGGTGCCGTTCGACGAGCGGCACGGGGTCATCCCGAACCACGAGGGCCAGGTCCTCGACGACGACAACCAGCAGGTCCCGGGCGTCTACGCCACCGGGTGGATCAAGCGGGGGCCGGTCGGCCTGATCGGGCACACGAAGTCCGACGCCATGGAGACCGTGCAGCACATCGTCAACGACCAGGCGAGCTGGTGGACGCCGGAGGACCCGTCCGAGGACGCGGTCCCGGCACTGCTCCGCGAGCGTGGCGTCGCCTACACGGACCTGGACGGGTGGCACAACCTCGACGCGCACGAGCTCGCGCTCGGTGCCGCCGAGGGACGCGAGCGCATCAAGGTCGTGCCGCGCGACGAGATGGTCGACGTCTCGCTCGGCCGCGCCGTGGACACCGCGTCCGGCAGCACACCGACGAGCTGAACCCGTGAGCACCGCACGCCCCGCACCGCCCGCCGCGCTGCGGGGCGTGCCCGTCCCTCCTCGACTGCAGGGCGTCGACGTCGCACGGGCGCTCGCGCTCCTGGGCATGATGGCGACCCACGTGGGCGGCATCGCGGAGACGGTCGACTGGGCCGACCCGACGACCTGGGCGGCGGTCGCGCACGGCCGGTCGTCGACACTGTTCGCGGTGCTCGCCGGGGTGTCGATCGGGCTGACGAGCGGCCGGACGAGACCGCCCGGCCCGCCGGTGATCGGCCGGATCCGCGGCCGTCTGGCCGTCCGTGCGGTCGTGGTCGTGGCCGTGGGACTGCTGCTGATGGCGCTGGACACGCCGGTCTACGTGATCCTGCCGACGTACGGGGTGCTGTTCCTGCTGGTGATCCCGGTGCTGCGGGTCCGGGCTCGCTGGTTGCTGCTGCTCGCTGCGGCCTGCGCCGTGGCGTCGCCGTTCGTCGCGCTCGCCACGGCGCCGTCCTTCGTCGGCGCCGGCATGTGGGAGGTGCAGCTCGGTCTCGTCTACCCGGTGGTCACCTTCCTGGCGTACGTCCTGGTCGGGCTCGCGGTCGCGCGGGCGGGCGTCCTGGAGGCGCGCCGCACGCAGGTGGTGGCCGTCGCGTCCGGCGCAGTGGTCGCCGTCGTCGCGTACGTCGTCGGCACGGTGGTGGCGCCGGTGCCCGAGGACGCCCTCTTCGCGTTCCCGGGCGTCCCGTTCGCCGGTGACGCCGACACACCGGGCGAGGCCTGGGCCCAGTTCCTCCTGTCGCCGCGCGACCACTCGTCCTCGGTCGTCGACGTCGTCGGCACCGCCGGGGTGGCCGTCGCGGTGGTCGCCCTGTGCGCGCTGGTGTTCGACGGGCACGGGCGCGCTGCGGCCCGGGTGGCGGCTCCGCTCGCGGCGGTCGGGTCGATGCCGTTGACCGTCTACGCGGGGCACCTCGTCGTCATCGCGATGCTGCCCGAGCTGCCGGACCAGGCGTCCGCCTGGCTCTGGTTCGCGGTCGGCTCGGTGCTGTTCGCGCTCCTCTGGCGGCGGTTCCTCGGGCGCGGACCGCTCGAACGGGTCGTCGCCCGGCTGACCCGGCTGGTGCCGGACCCCCGCTGACCCGGCTCACCGCACCACCCGCCGGGCGCGAGCCGTGCCGACGCAGCCGCACCGCGCCTCCCGGGCAGGCCGCTACTGCAGAGCGGCGGTGAGCCGCGCGACGTTGTCGAGGACCTGCGAGCGTCGCGGCCGCTCCAGCCACGCGTCCAGCGTGAGCTCGAAGGAGTGCGCCTTGTAGGCGTCCTGCACCTCGCGCAGGGCGTCGACGAAACGACGGCCGCGCACCATGACCGAGACCTCCAGGTTGAGGCTGAAGGACCGCATGTCCATGTTGCTCGACCCGATGACGGAGACCTCGTCGTCGATGGTGAAGTGCTTGGCGTGCAGGATCGTGGGGGCGCGGTAGAGCCAGATCTTGACGCCGGCGCGGAGCAGCGCCTCGTAGTAGGAGCGCTGCGCGTGCCAGGTCATCGCGTGGTCGCCCATCTCACCGACGAAGAGCTCGACCTCGACCCCGCGCTGGGCCGTCGTGGTGATGGCGTAGAGCATCGAGTCGTCCGGCACGAAGTACGGCGACGTGATGGAGACCTTCTGCTGCGCCGCGTAGAGCAGGGCGTTGAACAGACGGAGGTTGTTCTCGCCGTCGAAGCCGGGGCCGGACGGCACCACCTGGCAGTCGAGTGCGTCCCCTCGGTCGGCGCGCTGCACGGGGTCGCTCTCGCGGAGCAGGAGCTCGTCGGTCTCGCTGTACCAGTCGGTGACGAACAGGGCGTTGAGCCCGGCGACGACGGGGCCCTCGAAGCGGGCGAACAGGTCCTTGTAGACCATGCCCTTCTCGATGTGCGCCGGCAGGTCGTACGACGAGTCGATGAGGTTCTGCGACCCGGTGAACGCGACCGACCCGTCGATCACCATGATCTTGCGGTGGTTGCGCAGGTCCGGGCGCTGGAACTTCCCCTGCAGGGGCTTGAGCGGGAGCATGAGGTGCCACTCGATGCCGGCCCGGTCGAGGAACGCGAGGGTGTCCTTGTAGCCGGGGTACCCGCGGCTCGCCCAGTGGTCGAGCAGGAACCGCACGGTCACCCCGCGCGCCTGGGCGCGGGCGAGGGCCTCGAAGTACGGGCGGGTGGTGTCGTCGAGCGTCGCGATGTAGAACTCGACGTGCACGAACCGTCGCGACTCGTCGATCGCGCGGGTCATCTCGGCGATGGAGTCCTCGTAGTCCGGGTACAGCTCCGCCGAGTTGCCGCCGACGAGGGGCATCGCGCCGAGCTCGCGGTTGAGCGTCGTGATGCTCTCGAACCAGGGCGGCCACGGGTGGTCCTTGCGGACGCGCTCGATGCCCTCGGTCTGCTCGACGATGTACGCGTTGATCTCCGTCTGCTTCTCACGGCGTGCCCGCGGGAGCTTCGTCGACCCGATGACGAGGAAGACGATGAACCCGATGTAGGGGATGAGGAAGATCGCGAGCAGCCACGCGGTCGCGGTCTGCGGCTTCCGGTTGATCGGGACGTAGATGATCGAGAAGACACGGATCGCCAGGTCCAGCAGGACGAGCAGGACGGTGATCGTGACGGAGAGCCAGTGCTCCACGGCGTCGCGGCGCTAGCGGAAGTTGATGAACTGCAGGGGCACGTCGAACTCCTGGCCCTTGAGCAGCTGGATGGTATTCTGCAGGTCGTCGCGGCTCTTCGAGGAGACCCGGAGCTCGTCGCCCTGGATCTGGCTCTTCACGCTCTTCGGGGCGTCGGAACGGATGAACGCACCGATCTTCTTCGCGACGTCCTGCTCGATGCCGTTCTTGAACTTCACCTCGATGCGGTACTCCTTGCCCGAGGGGTAGGGGTCGCCGGCGTCGAGGCTCTTCAGCGAGATGTTCCGCTTGATCGCCTTGCTCTGCAGCACGTCGAGCACCGCCTTCGCGCGCTCCTCGGAGTTCGCCTTGATGAGGACGTCCTCGCCGCTGAACGCGATGGAGGCGTCGGCACCCTTGAAGTCGTAGCGCTGCTCGATCTCCTTGGCCGCCTGGTTGAGGGCGTTCTCGGCCTCCATCTTGTCGACCTTGCTCACCACGTCGAAGGAACTGTCTGCCATGCGGGACAGCCTATCGGCGGCCGGGAGGCGCGGTTCAGCACGGTCTGCCGGTCCGGTTGGTCACGAGCACCGTCCGAGATCCGCTATGCTTTTCGACGCGCCTTCGGTTGGTGACTACACGGGCCGGGTGCGCACATGGCAAGTTACCCAAGCGGCCAAAGGGATCTGACTGTAAATCAGCCGGCGTAGCCTTCGGGGGTTCGAATCCCTCACTTGCCACCAACACCACGGAAGCCCCGTCCACCGGACGGGGCTTCCGTCGTTCCTGGCAGGATCGGTGGATGACCTCCGTGCTCACCCCGTCCCAGTACGCCGACCTCGCCGAGGCCATCGCCCGTGAAGCCGCCGAGCTCGCCGCTCGTCGTCGCGCGGAGGGCGTCGCGGTCGCGGACCGGAAGTCGAGCATCGCCGACGTGGTCACCGCCGCCGACCGTGAGGTCGAAGCGCTCATCCGTGCCCGCATCGCCCAGGCCCGACCCGACGACGCGTTCTTCGGCGAGGAGTCCGGAGCAGGGGCGGGGACGTCGGGGACGACGTGGGTGGTGGACCCGATCGACGGGACCGTGAACTACCTCTACGGCAGCCCCGAGTACGGCGTGAGCATCGGGGTCGTCCGGGGGGCGGCCGACCCGACGACCTGGGAACCGGTCGCCGGCGTCGTCGTCGCTCCGGCGACCGGTGTCGTGCACCGGGCGGTCGCCGGGGCAGGTGCGACCCGAGACGGCCGAGCGCTGCAGGTGTCGTCGCCGGCGTCCCTCGCGGAGACGCTCGTCGCGACCGGTTTCGGGTACACCGCGGAGCGCCGACGGGAACAAGTGGCCGTGCTCGCGGGGCTCATCGGCGAGGTCCGGGACATCCGACGCGGGGGAGCGGCGTCGCTCGACTGCTGCGCGGTGGGCGCAGGGACGGTCGACGCCTACTACGAGCGGGGCATCAACCCGTGGGACATGGCCGCCGGCTCCGTCGTCGCACGGGAGTCCGGCGCGGTCACCCGGATCTGGGAGGCCGGCGGGACCCGGTCGTTCCTCTTCGCCAGCCCGACGGTGGTGGACGAGCTCGAAGCCCTGGTCCGGGGCCTCGAGGACGGTGTCCTCGGCGCCTGACCGGCCGCCGTCGCCCCGGCGTCCCCCGTGGGCGGACTGGCGAGCCGAGGACGCCCCTGCTAGCGTTCTCGGGTCCCGTTACCTGCTCGTTACCAATTCGAGCACGTCCCCCCGATCAGGATCGCCACCGAACGCATGCCCCACTCCCCGCTCACGCCCGCCCCGACCGACGGCCCCGTCGACGCACCGACACCGGTCGTCCACCTCACCCGACGGGCCCGGATCGAAGCAGAACGAGCGGCGGCTGCGCGGGGCAACGCGAAGGTCGACGCGGTCCAGCGGGTGACCGGCGAGGCGGAGACGACCCGGACCTCCCGGCCCTCGTTCGACGACCTGGTCGCACCGGCCGCCACCGCGGAGCCGGCCACGCCGCCCGCCCCGGCGTCGCCCGTCGACCTCGCTCCGGTGTCCCCGGCGCTCCCGGCCTCGACCGTCGGCCCGGCCACGCCGCCCGCGCCCGCCTCGCCGGTCGTCGCTCCCCCCACCTCGCCCGTCGGCGCTGCTCCCGCGCGACCGCAGCGCCCGGCCTCGGCCCCCCGAGCGTCCGCGTCGGTCGCGACCCTGCACGTCGACCGGGCCACGCGGCACCTCGGTCGGCGGACCCCGACGACCGCCCGTCCCGGGGCGACCGCGGGTCACGGAAGTGCCTTCCGTCGCAACGCCTCGCGGGTGACCGCCGTCGGTGCCCTGCTCTTCGCGGCCGGACTCGTCGTCTCCACGTCGTTGCCCGCGCAGGCGCTCTTCACCCCCGAGTCCGGCAGCACCGGCCGCACGGTGGCCGGTGGGGCGACGCAGTCCCTCGACGTGGGTGACGCCGGCGCGGCGGAGACGACGCGTGACCAGTACACGGTGTCGTCCGCCACGCAGTACAAGAACGTCGACGCGTCGTCGTTCACCAACGACCCGAACGGGACCATCCAGTGGCCGTTCCTGACCGGTGTGCCGATCACCTCCGGGTTCGGCGGGCGTCAGGTCGAGGGCTGCTCCTTCTGCTCGACGAACCACATGGGCGTCGACTTCGCTCCGGGTGAGGGCACCCCGATCCGGGTGATCGCCGCGGGCACGGTCATCAAGGTCCAGGCGAACGACGGCGGGTTCGGGAACGACGTGTGGGTCGAACACGACGTGGACGGCAAGCAGTTCGTCAGCGTCTACGGCCACATGGAGGACAACTCCTTCAAGGTCGTCAAGGGGCAGCAGGTCGAGGTCGGCGACGAGCTCGGCCTGGTCGGCAGCACCGGCAACTCGACGGGGCCGCACCTGCACCTCGAGGTCCACGTGGACGGGGTCCCGGTGGACCCGCTGGCGTGGCTCAAGGCCAACGCGAACTAGCGGGGGAGCGGCGGCACGCCCGGGCGTCACGTCCGGTTCCGGACCACGGTCGGGCGTCTGCTATCCTCGTGTGGTGCCGCCGAGCGGCACATGCCCCGATAGCTCAGTGGTAGAGCACTTCCATGGTAAGGAAGGGGTCGTCAGTTCAATCCTG
>Ga0308167_1001539_pt1 | contig 26095 bp, 22 predicted proteins | sample PhyCR1_2_FD_202138 | JGI IMG/M metagenome (GOLD analysis project Ga0308167, IMG submission 202138) | Phyllosphere microbial communities from UC Gill Tract Community Farm, Albany, California, United States - DLSLRC.R1 | ecosystem: Host-associated > Plants > Phyllosphere > Unclassified | place... | reverse complement strand
TAAGCGTGGTTGCCGACATCGCCCCTTCCACCACCAGCGGTCATTTGCATAAGTTGCTTGATACCGGCCTGATCGTCTGTGTGGTGCAGGGCAGGCATCGCTACTACAGCCTGGCCGATCGCGAGGTCGCCGGGCTACTGGAAAACCTGATGGGCGTTTCGGTTAAGCCCGGTAACGCCGTTAAAACCACGACGCCAAATCGGCTAAAGCGAGCCCGAACCTGCTACGACCATCTGGCCGGTGAGATTGCGGTCGAAATCTATGATTTTCTGCAATCGGCAGGCTGGATAACGTCAGACGGCACAGCCTTAACTCCGTGCGGCACGGCGAACTTTGACAAGGCGGGCATCGTGCTTGCCCCTCGTTCCCGACGAAAAGTATGCTGTCCCTGTCTGGACTGGAGTGAAAGACGCTTTCATGCCGGAGGCGAAGTGGGTGCGGCCTTGTTACGCTTTCTGCTGCAAAAGCACTGGCTGATGCAGGCGCCGGGATACCGGGAGCTTGTTGTAACGGACAGCGGCAAAGCGGCACTGCAGCGTCTGTTCAGTATCAGCCCGATCTGACCGCCGCCCTGTATTGCCCGTTTGTTCAGCACAGGTTACAGGCTTAGCGCTCAGGTTCAGCATCCCGCCGCATCAGCAAGGTATCGTGAAAAACGCCGTTGACATAAAGCGCAGCAACATCCGTCGCGTAGGTCTGAAACCCCGCCGAGCGGTACAGCCTGGCAGCCGCGATGTTAGTGGCGCTCACGGCGAGTTTCAGGCTGCGGCATGCATGGGCTTCCGCTATCGCAGCCGTGAGCAGCGCCTTCGCCAGTCCGCTGCCCCGCCATTCAGGACGCACATACATTCCCCAGAGCGTGGCGATGTGCCGCTGTTTCACGCCTGGATTAAAGCGCACGCCGACGATGCCACCTGTCTGGCCCTGGTCATCGATGCCCGCCAGCATACGGTTTTCACGTAGCATTGCCGCAAAAAAAGCGTCCGGCTGCTGACGCTCGCGATCGTAATCCGCGCCAAAGGCGTCGGGATGACGCCTGAGCGCCTCCAGTCTGATAGCACGGAATGCCGACACATCCTGCTCAGCGAGAGGTCGTAAGATGTAAGGTTTCACCACGGAATTGTCCTTAGCGGGGTTGTTCGCACCATTTTGCTTTATCCTGACACTTCTGTGCATTTTGACGGCTACGCAGGTCAAAAACATGCCCATTGGCGATGATCAAAATTTATTTAGTTATATCCTAAGAGATTCATCTGAAATGCATTTAATGCAAAACTGGTCATATTTGGTTGAATTGACTGTGTTTTATTCAATGCATACGATTAATCGACAATTTTTATTACGTTCATAGACAATCTGCATTGTTGTTCCTGCCTGCGAGAGGTCTATAATTTCTCTTTTGTGCAACCCCGTTCGCTCAGGAGGCCGTTATTAATACTTATCGCCAGCAACTCAATGCATTCGAAGAGAATCGTGCCGGGGCGGAAGTTGAGTATCAATACGATCCCCATGAACTGAAGCTGGACCGCATGCAGGATTCTGAACCTGAGCCAGAGCTGATCGAAGGCTTACCGGCTCCGGATGCGCTGACGCCTGCCGATCGCTATCTTGAGCTGTTTGAAGCCGTCCAGATGTCGGGCATTTTCGAGGACAGCAAAACCTTTCCCGATTGTTCGCCCAAGTATGATCCACTGGATGTTCTGATGCGCTATCGCCGTCAAAAGCGCAGCAAGGACTTCGATCTGTCGCGTTTCGTTACTGAGCATTTTTATATGCCAGGCATTAACGAAAGCTTTTACGTCTCAAATCCCGATAAAACGCTCAACGAGCATATCGACGATCTGTGGCCGGTTCTGACCAAAATGCCGCAGCAGCATATGCCGCACTCCTCGTTGCTGCCGCTGCCTAAGCCCTACGTGGTGCCCGGCGGACGCTTCGGTGAAACCTACTATTGGGATTCCTACTTCACCATGCTCGGCCTGGCTGAATCGGGCCGTGACGATTTGTTGCGCCATATGGCAGACAACTTCGCCTGGCTGATCGATAACTACGGTCATGTGCCAAACGGTAACCGTACCTATTATCTCAGCCGTTCACAGCCACCGGTGTTTGCCTTGATGGTGGAGCTGTTTGAAGAGGACGGCGTGCAGGGTTCACAGCGCTATCTGGATCAACTCATGAAAGAGTATCAGTTCTGGATGGACGGTGCGGGCTCGCTGATGCCAAACCAGGCTTACCGCCATGTAGTCCGTATGCCTGACGGCTCGTTGCTGAACCGCTACTGGGATGACCGGGATACCCCGCGCGATGAGTCCTGGATCGAAGATGTGGAAACGGCTCGTCTTTCAAAGCGCCCGGCAAGCGAGGTTTATCGGGATCTGCGCGCAGGTGCCGCGTCCGGATGGGATTATTCGTCGCGCTGGCTACGTAATCCCAAACGCCTGGCGAGCATTCGTACCACGCAGTTTATCCCCATCGACCTCAATGCGTTGTTATACAAGCTTGAGTTGATGATAGCCACGCTGTCTCATGCCAAAGGCGAAGAGCTTACCGCCCTGGCCTGGCAGAAAAAGGCCGAGGCGCGCAAGCGGGCAATTACCCGCTATTTATGGGACAGCACGGCTGGTGTGTTCCGCGATTACGACTGGCGTCGTGCACGCTTCGGGGCCTTTACCGCCGCCGCCGTGGTGCCGTTGTTTGTCGGTCTGGCTACGCCTTACCAGGCACACCTGCAGGCTATCGCCCTGCGTCACCTGCTGCTCAGTAACGGCGGCCTGCTCACCTCAATGGTGGAAAGCGGTGAACAGTGGGACAAACCGAACGGCTGGGCCCCTATGCAGTGGATGGCCGTCGTCGGCCTGAATAACTACGGGGAAGAGACGCTGGCGAATGAAATTGCCGTTAACTGGCTGAACACGGTGAATAACTTCTATCAGTTGCACCATAAACTGGTAGAAAAGTACGATATCAGCGGCGATCGTGCCCGTCCGGGCGGCGGAGGTGAATATCCGTTACAGGACGGGTTTGGCTGGACAAACGGGGTAACGCGTCGTCTGATGGCGATGTATGGTCACCTGATGGCTGATTAACCGCCAGCCGTACCGAACAGACGCAAAAAAGCCGGGAATCTGTCCCGGCTTTTTTTATACCCGTCAGCGCGTAGTCACGTTATTTCTTCGCTTCTACACCTGGCTGGGCTGAGCGCTGCAGGAACTGTTGAGTCACCTCCGGCAAATGCTGGAACAGCCATTCAGCCATCGCAATTTCCTGGTCGCGAATCTCTGTCAGCACTCTGACACCTTCGCTGTCGCCTACCTGCTCCGCTGCCGCGATGAGACTGGTGTAACTGGCAATCTCTGCGTTTTCGAACACATAGCCGCTCATTGCGCCTTTCACGACTTCGTCAGGGGTAAACATACCGCCAATCGCCTGCCCCATTGCCGCCATTTTTCCCATCACGTCTTTCATAATGGAATGGTCAATATCGTGGCGTTCCAGCAGTTGCTCCAGCAGCCTGAGCTGATGTTTGGTTTCATCCAGATGCTGCGCCAGGCGCTGCTCCAACGCCGGATAATGCTCCAGACGGCCCGCCATTTTACTCAGCATGCTCTCAGCCTGCTTTTCCATGGCGTGAGCATCACGAAGCCAGTCATGATAATTTTCAATCGCCGTCGTCATTTTGATGCTCCTTTAACCGTGCTGATGGCCTGTGCAACGCCGGTCAGTTTTTCATCGGTCTGTTTTTCTTCCCCAAGCGTTTGAGCCAGCAGCTTTGCCGCTTTGGTGTAGCCCAGCTTCAGTGCCAGCGCATGCAGGGTGCCGTAGGTAGCAATCTCATAATGCTCAACTTTCTGCGCCGCCCCGATCAATCCCTGATCGCGTACTTCACCCTTTTCAACAGACTCAATAATCTCCTGCGCTTCTTCCACCAACCCTTCAAGCGCATGACACTTCATACGTTTAATTTTAACCTCGGGCGTGATGTCGACTAATTCATCAAGCCGCTCAATTTGCCCGCGTGTCTCTTCAAGATGTTGATTGAACGCAGCGATAAGATTTTCATCACTGGCTGCGCGGGCCATTTTTGGCAGCGCCCGGGCTATCTGTTTTTCAGCACTGTAAACATCTGACAGGTCATGGATGAAAAGATCATTTAACGTTTTAACAGTCATAAAAAGCGCCTCATTATTTAAACAGCCACACCGTAATTTCAGCGCAGCAACCGTAAATCTCACTCTCATATAACCTTAGTGTAATTAGCGGAAATTGCGTTTAACTTTGCACAAACCCACAGCAAAAGTAGCATTACCGATGCAATTTTTCTTTTACTACCAGTCATTTACTTCTTTTAATTTATCTTCGGTCAAAGAATGATTTTTCATCAATAACGACAAACCTGTACAAAAAATCAATAAACCGTACAACTTAATCCACGCTTTAAATAAAAACGTTCCGCCCGTTGGACTCAGATTCCATTTTTTAAATTTGTGATTTTTTTGATATCGGACGACAAGATAAAAAAATACCGGAAAGGAATTTCCTTTCCGGCAAGATTAACGCAATCTCACACCAGAGATGATTGACACAACGAATTACACTGGAAGGTTTATCTGTTTCGAAGAAACGTTAAGCTTTTCAGTGCGCAAAGATAATGATTAACTATTTGTTAATTAAGCATTAACTCCGGCGACTGACTTTACCACCTTTACGACCTGCTTCAATAGCGCGTTGCGGATCGTTCTTAAAGTTTCCACCGCTGTTTTGACCACCTTTACGTCCCGCTTCTGCTGCACGTTCTTTGTCTGCAGCAAAATTACCCGCCCCACCACGATATTGCGTCATTCTGTGTTCTCCTCAAATTTCATTATTTAAACAGCACAGTTGAAGTTACATCAGCTAAAGGGTGCCAGAAATAAATGTAGTCATAAAACTTACCTTATCAAGCATGATGTTTGAGAAAAGGCATCACATTTCTGGTCATGGTTTGTGAAGAACTTTCCTCTCATTATTTAGTGATGAAACTATTTAAAGCAGAAACTCAACTAAACCGCATCAGGTGCCCACTGTGTGACAGCGGCACCTTCCAGCCTGTATTAATCGATCGATTCATTAAAAAGTCCACTCTGTTTTTCTTTTAAAGCGAAGCGTAACAACGTGATGATTGCGCCTGACATCGTCAATCTGATCAATAAATGATCTATTTAACCAGGCGTGATAACGCAAATTCCTTTATCAAAAGATTTCATCGGATGAAAATAAGCGAAGCGGTAAATTCGTTTATTATTAAGATACTGATAAAAAGCAGATCATTTAATAATCAACCAGACATCAATTAGCAAAATGACCGGGTCAGAAAAGAGAGAAAAAGATAAAGAGGGCGTTTTAAATAAGCGAAGCGTAGGAAAATAAAAAAAACGCCCTGACGGGCGTTCTTTTCGGACTATTCTGCCCTGCTACTTTTGCAGGAACGTCAGTAAATCTTGATTAAGCTGATCCTGATGCGTCACTGCAAACCCATGCGGACCCTGGTCATAGATCTTAAGTTCCGAGCCGGTTATCAGCGCATGGGCCAGTTTACCGGTTGCTTCAAAAGGCACGATCTGGTCATGGCTGCCGTGGATGATTAACGTTGGCACATCAACTTTCGCAAGGTCCGACCGGAAATCCGTTTCAGCAAAAGCGGTCACGCAGTCCAGCGTCCCTTTCAGGGAGGCCATTAACGCAATCGTTAAGGTCTGAGTTAATACACCGTCAGAAACCTGTTGACCGGCGTTCGTGCCATAAAACGGCGCAGCAAACTCGTTAATAAACTGCGCGCGATCCTTGAGTAGCCCCTGTTTAATGCCGTCGAAAACGGCTTTTTCCACCCCTTCTGGGTGATCGTCTGTTTTGCCGAAAATCGGCGTAACCGCACCCAGCAGCACCAGGCTTTTGACTTTAGCGGTACCGTACTTACCGATATAGCGCGACACATCACCGCCGCCCATCGAGAAACCGACCAGCGTTACGTCGCTGAGTTGCAGGTGCTCAATCAGACTATGAATATCTTCAGCAAAGGTGTCGTAGTCATAGCCTTCCCAGGGTTGATCGGAACGCCCGAAGCCGCGACGGTCAAAGGCGATGGCGCGATAGCCCCGTTCAGCCAGAAAGTTAAGCTGGCTATCCCACATATCTGCATCCAGCGGCCAGCCGTGGCTAAAGAGAACCGGCTGACCTTTTCCCCAGTCCTTGTAATAAAGATTAAAGCCATCTTTGCTTTTAAACAGACTCATAAGTGCCTCGCTATGGGTGAAAGTCATGACTCTTCAGGCCAGCGCGAATAACGTTACCGCGACAGCCGTGGCAGAGGGCGATACCTGACAAGTTTGGCAGAGGGAGAAAAATGTTCCAATGCGGAACAGAGGTTTTATTTTGTTGTCACTTAATGTTTTTCTTATCGTTTCCTGTTTCAATGCTTATTGTCCCGTCTTTGTTATTTTCAACTCTCATAATCATTTTTTTATCAATGCATTTATTTTCATTAGTATCAAAACACATCATATCTTGTGTTTCAGAGTTAAATACTCTTATATCACCTTTAGGTTTTGATTTGAATCCATCGCCATAATCCCAAATATTCACATACCAATCTCCGTTGCTTGCAGGTTTTGGTATGTCATATTTTTTTCTCAAATATTCTTTATTTTCATTCCACCAGGCGATTTTACCGTTTTCTGTTAGCGGGAAGTTTTTAACTGCAATATTCGAAAAATTTAGCTCTTGATCTACGACGATGATTTCTGTTTTTCGTAAAACTTCCAGGTAAAAACCTACAGCAATTACGATTATGAAGATAGCTATAATATATTTTTTGTTAAGCATTTGAATTGCCTTTGATAGTCACATAAGTTTCCATATCTGTAAAGAATGGTCTAAATCCGAAATTCACAGATCTTTGTAATACAAACCAAGTCTTAAAGAAATAGAACTGGTTGAATTTCCAGTTCCTGACATCATCTTGATCTAAACCAAAATGGTCTTGAACTTTATATTTTATTTTAGCTGTGTATTCGTTTTGACTTATTGCAAGCTCTACAATTGAAATCTCAGTGCTGTATGTATCATGAACCGCTAAACCCAGTCCATTGAAGCTATCCTGAGTTCTTGTGAATTTTGGTAGTATGCTACTTTTAATATTTATCGCTATTTGTGGTATAGCCTCATTAGGGAGTGTTTTTTTATCGTAATTTATATTTTTATCAAGTATTTCTTTTATTCTTTTAAGGCTGCTATTTAAACTTTTATCAGAAATGATATTATGGTTTAGTGCAGCATTCAGGCTCGCATTTTTGAAGCTATTTCCGTTCGACATTTGCATATGATCGAACATCTATTTAATGATTCCTTTGTAAGGACCAAAAAAAGAGAAAGGAAGCGTTAGTTTTTTTAGATCCTCAAACATCAGTTTCGCACACGTTTGTTTACTAATTTTTTTCCCAGGAGTAGGCGAGTAGAAGCGGCTTTGTGGATGGCTGAAAGGCGTTAAAAGTTCGAGAGTATACGGATTTACTACAGTCGAAACATCCCGAAGGTTCAAACGATTTTGCAGAAATGAATCAGTCAAATCCCCGAATTTCATATCATCAGAATTTGAATCGTTAAATTTTTTCTGTGTCGAATAAACAATTATTGGTTCCATGTTATTTAATCCGTTTAACCTACCAACAAGCCAATGATAAACCATTGCTCATAAAAAAGGCACTCTACAGGATGCCTCTTGCACGTCGTTATGGGTATCAGTCTTTCAGTAGTTTGTGCTCAATCTCTCTTGCCTGTGCAATGTTTTCATCTGTTGCATCTGTGAGGAAGCTTTCAAGAGTCTCACCGCCTTTAACCAGATCCTGAAGTGCCTGGGCATAGCTTTCTTTCCGTTCCAGGTATGAAGCTTCACAGCCCCGTCTTCATAAGCAAACATACCTTTAGCCGCTGTAGGAGCGGGCTTTACAGCCTCTTTTGCCTTCTCAGTAGCAGCTGAAGGGATAGTGTTTGAAACGGGCTTAAAACCGTCTAAAGGCGCTTTCAGCAACTCAGGATTGTTACCCTTCTGCACAAAAAGCTTAATCTGACGATCTTTTGCCTTATCTTCATCTTCTTGAGTATAAGTAATGAGCAGAGACGCAAGACGGGTTCCGTTTAACAGCATTTGTTCCAGATCCAGTGGTAAACGACCTCTGCCTGACCACTGCATAACCTGACCATGACTTTCATACTGATACTTAGCTGCTACAGAGACGGGTTCTTTCTGTCTGTTGTTACGAGCTGGAGCATTTGCTGACAGCAACTGAGCAACCTTATTGTCTTCGCTTACCTTAATGCCAGGCCCAGCAACATTTGCAAACAGAGGACGCTACAGATAACCCTCGTGTGACAGCGCTACGCCGCATTTGCCATTTTTCTTGATGCTGTACATGGCCGCATCCGCGCGTGCCAGTGCGCTGTCAAAGTTCTCCGGGTATTCAACCTGAACCACGCCGATGGATGCGCCAATTGAGGCGCTGCCGTTGGCCACTTCAAAGGGCTGTAAGGCTGCCTCCAGGCAAGCGTCGGTGAGCTTCTTTGTGAGCGGATGAGACAACGCAAAAGGAATCAGTAAAACAAATTCGTCGCCCCCCAGACGGCCAATGATGACATTCGCCGGACAGGCCGCGATAAAGCGCTGGCTGAGTTGAATCAGGACATCGTCACCACTGCGATGACCTAAGGTGTCGTTAACATGTTTGAAGTTATCTAAATCAATAAAGGCAATACAAAAGGCTACGTCCGTTTTCATCTCGCGGAAATGGTTGATTAACGCATGGCGATTGGTTAACTGCGTGAGTGGATCGTGCATAGCCAGCGTGGCCAGTTGTTCTTCGTACTGTTTCTCTTTGGTCATATCAATGTGGGTGCCCGTCACTTTAGTGGGCCTTCCCTGCTCATCCCATTCGCTGACACGACCGCGATCCAGTACCCAGGTAATTTTGCCCGTTTTGCCAATCATGCGATGCAACGCCTCATAGAAAGGCGCTTTCCCATCGATGTGATCGTAGAAAGCCTTTAACACATCGCTGGCGTCGTCCGGATGCAGGTAGGATTTCCATACATCGAAATGCGCACCGACCTCTTTAGGCTGAAAGCCCAGCATCGATCCCCAGCGTCGGTTAAAGATAACCAGCTTGCCGCTGGGAATATCCAACTGCCACAGACACAACCCCGTGCCGTCCAGTGCGGCGCTTAATTTATTACGGGCATCGTGCGCAATACGCTTTAACCGTGCGTTATGTTTTTTTAAATTCGCGATTTGCTGCCGCAGGGCTTCTTCAGACATAGGGATAACTGGAAAGGGAAATGTCTATTTTGCCAGTGCTATACATTGTGTAAAGCAGCATGTTGAAAAGACGATGAGACGCGGACAAAACCGGCGTCGACAGGATTTCTCACCCTTAACGGCGCCAGAAACAGCACACGACAAAATCTTAAGGGATAACGTCAGGGCGTTTACATTGTCCCGGCGAGCCTCAGGTTGGTCGCAGAGGTATCGCGTGAAGCGTTGGTCAGATGTCAGCCTGTACGTTTTCATCTATAGAAAGCTTTGCTTTTTTAAAGAACAGGCGGCCTGTAACAACAGCATTCTGATAACCACTTGATATGTAATCATAAATAAAATCATCAAATGTAACGCTGACATGTTTATGCAAACTCATAATCACACTTAAATATCTTCCGGGTGTTAAGTAAAGACGTCAGCACGACATCAAGGAGATAAATGATGAACCCGTTAATCACGCTTTCTTTTCACGGTACTCAGTGTAAAAATCAGTCACAACAAGATTCCCATCTCACCGACGCGCTTTTTTTAGGCGATATGTTTTTCGCTCATAATAATGACAACGAACATCATGTAAAAAATTATGGATTACATGGCGCTGCGCCCGGCCATTTCTGTGTAAGAAATGCTGTGCTGGATAATCATTTCCACACTAGCCAAAAAGGGGCAGCGATATATATCTGACCACCACCGCGCATTATTTTTGCCAATCAGTAATAACCCGTAAGAAGGCAATATCGATGTAATCAATGACGTTAGCACCTTTCGGATGCATAAATGCAGAGGATAACTATCATGAAAAAGATGATTATTAGCTCAATGATTGTAGCCGTACTCGTTTTTACCGGCGGTGCCGCAGCCGCAGAATCATTCAAAGACAGCCATACGTTAAATAACGAAGTCGTGTCTGCGCAGGCCGCACAGGCGATGAATGACATTCAGCTTTCTCGCAATGCGTTATTTAATGGCCAGACGCAGCAGGCTAAAACGCTGGCGACCCAGGCTGAAACGTATCTTAAAGATAATAGCGTGGACTGGACCAGGTATATTCGCTACGACAAAAAGGCCCCAATAACAGGTGATAACTATATTCGTATAGGCTCGGACGTCTCGGTTTCTGAAGATTATCAACTTTCCAAACAGAAAAATGACGCGATCGATCAAGCCAACCAGCATATTAAGGCGGGAGATAAACAAGGCGCGCTCAATGCGTTGAAACTGGCAGGGGTTGCCGTTACCGAAACGCAGGAACTCATGCCGTTGCAGCAAACCGAAAATGACGTTTCCAACGCGCTTGCCATGATGAAACAGGATAAGTACTACCAGGCAGGCATGTTGCTGAAATCAGCAGAAGAGGGGGTCATTTACGACACCCAAACCTATTCAGAAAGCCCTGTTAACCCAACCATGCATCACACCCAAACGGGTACCCATGCTCAGCCAGGTAATAAAGAATAACCATCCTTTTTAATAAAGTTACGTTATTAAATAACACTGCCGCTTTCATTATTCAGGATGAAAGCGGCAACGTACATCTATAAATACACTATAAGATAATCTGCTTATCTCTTGTTGCGCATAAGTATTACGAATACATCCCACTTCATAAAAAAAGAAATGACTTTTTCACTGAACAAACCATCTTTTCTGGTTATTCGAATTTATTTAAACGAACGCTGCCGCGCGATACACTTTTTCAAACAACGCTCCAGCACCCTGCCCTTTCTATTGATAACCAATGAAATTACTTTTTAACTAAACTAAAGGATAGTTTTCTAAAAAAAAAGACTTCAGGTTATAAACTGCAATTCATCTTTGCCGATAAACGAAATGTAATGGCTTTAATCACAAAAATAATAAGATCACTTATCGGGGAAAAACATGAAAATCACAACTGGCCGTAAAATCGCTTTAGCGTTCGGCATCATCGTCATCGTCTCGCTGATTGGCAGCAGTTTGTCGATCACTAACTTTCTTAAACTGCGCCAGGCCAACACCTGGAACGTCCACAGTTACCAGGTCATGAGCGTCAGCGACAGCATGCTGACCGATATGGTTAATATGGAAACCGGCGTGCGTGGGTTTGTTGTCTCTGGCAATGACAACTTTCTGGCACCGTTTAACAGCGGTAAAACCGCTTTCGATCAGAAGTACAGCCAGCTACGCTCGATGACTGCGGATAACGCCGAGCAGCAGCAAAGGCTGGCATCACTGCTTGAATTGCATAAAAGCGTTCAGGGCGTAGATGAGCAACTGATCGCCTTACGCCGCGAGGTGAACAGCGGCAAGCAACCGTTGGAGACCCTGACGCATTTCTTTCAGGAAGGCCGCGATAAAGCGTTTATGGATCGCTATCGCGCCATCGCTGCTGAATTCAACGGTGCGGAAGCCACACTGTTAGCCAAACGTTCTGCAGAGGTAAACAGTCTGGCCTTTGCCACCAAAATGACGCTGAGTCTGGCAGGTATCACCACCATTCTGCTTTCCATCATTCTGGGCACCATTATTACGCGCAGTATTATCCGCGCACTGGGCGGCGAGCCAAAAGCGGCTGCCGATATTGCCGGAATGATTGCGCAGGGTAACCTGACCGTGGAGATCGCCGTTCCGGTCAAAGGACAGAGTAGCCTGATGGGCTCTCTTGAAGCCATGCGCATGCAGTTAGTCACCATCGTCAGCGGTATCCAGTCCTCTGCTGAGCTGATCAACAATTCTGCGAGCGAAATCGCGCAGGGCAATGTCGATCTGGCCCAACGTACTGAAGAGCAGGCCGCAGCGCTTGAACAAACGGCTGCCAGCATGGAACAACTTACCGCTACCGTGCGTCAGAATACCGATAATGCGCGTCATGCGAATACACAGGCCGACACAACGTCACACGTGGCGACGCAGGGCGGTGATGTGGTGAAACAGGTTGTTGAGACCATGCGCTCCATTTCAGAAAGCTCAGGCAAAGTGGCAGAAATCATTTCGGTCATCGAAGGCATTGCTTTCCAGACCAATATCCTGGCGCTGAACGCCGCGGTTGAAGCCGCAAGAGCGGGTGAAGGTGGACGCGGATTTGCCGTTGTCGCCGGTGAGGTGCGTTCGCTGGCCTTACGCAGTTCCACTGCCGCCAAAGAGATCAAAGATTTGATCACTCAGTCGGTTGAACATGTGGCAAAAGGCTCAGGACTGGCCCGCCAGGCCGGTAATACGATGGAAGAGATCGTGAAATCGGTGCAGGGCGTGACGACGATTATGGGCGAAATCACCATCGCTTCCGATGAGCAGAGCAATGGTATCGGTCAGGTCAGCATTGCCGTCAGCCAGATGGACCAGGTGACCCAGCAGAACGCCGCTCTCGTTCAGCAGGTTTCTTCTGCCGCACAAGGTATGCTGGAGCAAACGGTGATGTTGCGCGACGCGGTTTCCATCTTCCGCATCGAAAAAAGCGCTAACCTCGCTACCCCGGCTTTCCGCTAACCGGCACGCTTTTATTCTGCGTGCCTGAGTCATCACAGAGCCCGGACCCGCTAACCGCTGGCCCGGGCCTGTCTTAACGCTTGCGCCGATCATGCCTGTTGCCCCCACGCTTTCCCCGCGTATCCCTTGCCAAAAAAAGCGTTTTAAAAAACACCGATGACCACTAAAGTGAGCATAACCTTACTCACAACGGGCGCGACTATGTTTACGAAAACCTATCAGGTTGACGAAAAGCACATTGATTTTCAGGGCGTGGTGGATGGACTTTACTATCCGTTTTATATGGAATGGACACGTCACGCATTTATGAAAGAGCACCTTGGCGTCGATCTTGAAGAAGAGTTTGCCGCAGGCCGAATTCATATGCTACTTGAGTACTCGCTGCGCTTTAAAAAGAGCCTGAAAAAAGGCGATGAAATGCAGGTCACCTGCGCGCTGGCCGCCAATGAAAAACGCAACCGCGTTAACTTCATCCAACAAATTCTGGTAAACAATGTGGTGTACGCCGAGGCGGTTTTCACCGGCACCTGTCTGGAAAATGGTCGCCCGTCCATCCCGGAATTTTTGCGCAGTGCGATTCCGGATAATCCGTCGTAACACGGCCTCACTCTGCCGCATTGCAACGACGTCCGCCGCACGCGGATGCTGTTAAGGCCGTCACCTCATCGGTGAGGCGCATGCCCTCTGTTGTCTCCACTGCATGTCCTTGATGAATAGCGTGACGCGCCTCACTGCTCTGTTTCGATATGACCGAAATGTGACCTAAATATGACACACGCGATGCCGATAACCTTAGTGGACCCGAGTCGATCGGCCTCCCTTTAAACGGGTCGTTGTCTCTCCACTACGTGGTCAAAATCTTTTGACCTTTTAACGGCTATAAATGGAGAGATCTATGTTTTCCCTCACGCGTTTACTACCAGGCAAAATTTCGCTGGCCGTGTCAGATGATCAAAATAACATTCAGGCGATAAAGGCCTGTAGCGGTTGGATCGAATTTACCCCAGAGGGGATCATTCTCTCGGCCAACCCGGCCTTTCTGGCCGTGACCGGCTATCAGCTTAACGAAATCACCGGACAGCACCATCGCATGTTCTGTAAGCCAGAGTTCGTCCACTCCCATGAATATGGCCAGTTCTGGGAAAGACTGGCATCCGGGCAGTCGTTCAGCGGCATCTTCGAACGCTACAGAAAAGACAAAAGCCTGCTCTACCTGAGCGCCAATTATTTCCCCGTGAAAGACAAACACGGCACCGTTAAAAAAATCATCAAAATCGCCAATGACATTACCGACAGGCATGAAGAGCTGACACACAAAGAAGCCATTATTACTGCGCTGAATAATACAATGGCGACGATTGAATTTACTCCGCATGGTGACATCATCAATGCGAACGAAAACTTTCTCGCGCTGATGGAGTACGATCTTGCAGAAATTAAAGGCAAGCATCACCGTATGTTCTGCTTCGATGCGTTCTATAAAGAAAACCCGGATTTCTGGAATAAAATTCAGCATGGCCGGTCCTTCACCGGACGTTTCGAAAGGGTAACTGCGTCAGGGAAGCGCGTCTGGCTTGAAGCCAACTACAATCCGGTTAAAGATGCCTCGGGGCACGTGTATAAAGTGATTAAGCTGGCTTCCGATATCACCGAACGCGTGGAAACGGCGAAGCAGATTGCCGATATCGCCATAAGCACATCTGAAAAAACCTCTCATATCACCGTTAATGCAAACGATGTACTGAGCCAAACGGTGCGTAACGCGGAATCAATGGCCTCGCAGGTCAATGCGGCAACGGCAATCAGTGACAAACTGAATTACTCGGCCAAAGACATCAAAGAGATTGTCTCGACCATTAACAACATTGCCGGACAAACTAATATTCTGGCGCTGAATGCCGCAATTGAAGCCGCACGTGCGGGCGAAGCGGGACGCGGTTTTGCCGTCGTGGCGGAAGAAGTCAGACGTCTTGCCGCCTCCACCTCTCAGGCGACGCAGAAAATCAGCAAGGTGGTTGAAGAGAATACTAATCTTATTGATGAGATGTACCGACAGCTCGATGAGATCAACCACTTTCTCACCACAGAAAACGACAAGATCACTAATCTCTCAGACAATATTCAGGAAATTTTTAGCGGGGTAAAAGAGTTCGTCACCGTGATTCACAGGCTGGATGTGTAATCGAAAAGCGCCAGTATCGATAATATGCTGACCGTTTGCGTCAGCGGCGCGCCTGGTCAGGCCATCCTGAAAAGACGACCATCATTCCCTCAGCGCAGAGCGGCTCACGCGTCAGCCCTTATTACATTGTGATGCCGCCCGCTGCCATCGACTCCCTTTATCGATGCCGGAGCAACCCGTTCAATTCTGCTTTCCCGCCCATCGGGCCATCGTATGGTCACAGACTTCGCGTAGCCTGCTTGATCATTTGCACATATTTTCATCGGGCAGGCTGCCTGTGCAACGCTGGTACGCCGGTTAAAGGGTTGGTCTGCAATGATGCGTAGACCAGAGGCACGCACAGTTGCCGCCTCAATCCCGTTCGCGCATGCATGACACTTTTGAGTGCGTTTGCCGGACGATTCGCTGATAGAGGGGGAGCACCATGACAACACGGAGAACACTTTTGAAAGGAACGCTGTTGACGCTGGCCGGAATGGCCACCTCCATGAGCCGGGCCGCTGACCATTTGCCGAACGACACAGGCAGAAAATTTGCGGCTGACGGGCGCGTACTGCCGTTTCGGGGCAACACGATTATTTGTCATCTGCCACAGCAAGAAAAAGATTCTGACGCGTTTGATGCGCTACTGGATATTTACCGCGCATTACCGGCTGAACCCTGGGCGCGCAACGTCACGGCACTGCCGCCATCCAGCTATCATATGACGGTCTTCGGTGGCGCAAACGACAAGGCCCGTCGCTATCCCCTCTGGCCAGCCGGACTCCCACTCGATATGCCGATAGAGGAATGCGATCGCATCCTGGCCGATCGGCTGCGGCAATTTCGCCTGGGTGAGGATGCATCGCCCTACCGTATGCGCGTTGATCCGGCAGAGCCGTCCGCGAAGGAAAAGCCGCTGACGCTTCGCCTGCTGTCAGCCGATGAGGATACCGAAACCCGCCTGCGCCGTTTGCGCGATCGGCTATCGCAGGTGACTGGCATTCATGAGCCAGACCATGAGCGTTACGGTTTCCACATCACCCTGGGTTATCAGTTCGCTCCCCTGACCGACGACGAGGACGCCGCATGGCGACGTTCGCTGGCGGCATGGAAAACAACCATTGCCCAACGTGTCCCGGTGATAACCCTGGGTAATCCTGAGTATTGCCTGATGAACGATATGTTCGCATTCAGGCGCCAGTTTTATCTGACATAAACGGACGCGCGTCTGCAACAGTCACGCCAGGCGCGGCTGAAAATGCCGCCGCCCTTCCCCAGCCAGGCATACCGGCAAAGCACGTTTATAATGACCTGGCCCGCCCGACTGGCCCGGCTCTTTACGCCCGCTCGTATCGGCTGAATCGTTACAACGCTAATCCTGTTAACCGCCGTAATCGTCACCTTTCTCATTTTTATCTGTGACCCGGCGCACAGTGCTGGGGCATTTGTGGATTCTTTTTCCAGCAGGTGAGGCGAATCACGTTTCGGTTAAGTGCAAATCAGTAAATTCCCTTAACGACTGAAAAAACGATTCAGCTTAAGGAAGGAAAGATGAAGACTAAAATCGCACTTGCCGTATTCGCCGTGATGATATCGGGTTCCGTGTCAGCAAAAACCTGGGTGCTGACGAGTGCTGAACAAGGCACAGACAAAGGAAACTGGCAAATAACCAGCAGCGAGCTGAAGTTCCAGGGCAAACCGTTCAGCATTGAACAGAAAGTCCTGCACGGCGGTAAACAAGAAGGCAGTAAAATCCTTGAGATTCGCAGTCAGGATGGCCTGACCATCACGCTGATCCCCACCCGAGGAATGAACCTGCTGCGAGTAGAGGGTTTTGGCACCCGGCTGGGCTGGGATTCCCCCGTGAAAGAGGTGGTGAACCCGGCTTACATCAATCTTGAAAGCCGAAATGGCCTGGGTTGGCTGGAAGGTTTCAACGAAATGATGGTGCGCTGCGGCTATGAATGGACCGGACATCCGGTGAACGACAAAGGGCGCATCTATACGCTGCACGGTAAAGCGGGTAATACACCGGTATCCCAGCTTGAAGTCGAGGTAGCCGATGCGGCCCCGCATGAGATTCGTATTCGGGGTTTGATCAAAGAGAGCACGTTCAAAAAAGCGGATCTCCAGACGCTTACCGAACTGCGCTATGTGCCCGGCAGCAACCAGTTCAGCCTGCATGACGTGCTGACTAACCATTCAGATTACCCGCACGATTACGAGATTATTTATCACAGCAACTTTAGTACGCCGATTCTGGAAGAAGGCGCTCGTTTCCTCGCTCCGATGTCGAGCATCAGTCCGTTTAATGATTACGCCAAAGCGGGTTTGAAAAACTGGCAAACCTATCAGGGACCGACCAAAGACTTTGATGAAATGGTGTTTAACATCAAGCCGCTTTCCGACAAGGATCATCACACGGTCGCCGCCGTCGTCAATAAAGCCGGAAATAAAGGCGCCTCCATCCAGTTTGATACCCAACAACTGCCACTGCTGACCTTGTGGAAAAATACCGACACGCTGAAACAAGGTTACGTCACCGGTATTGAACCCGGCACCAACTATGCTTATCCGGTGACCGTTGAACGTGAACAGAAGCGGGTGAAACAGCTGGCGCCAGGAGCAAGTACGGCGTTTGATCTGACCTATACGCTATTGCACAACAGCGAGCAGGTTAATGCCGTTGAAAAACGCATTAAGGCGATTCAGGGCGACACGAAGATTGATGAGAATGCTACGCCAATAGCGACAGAGTAAAACATCCTGCCTCTCTGCCGGGAAGTTTGTCCTCTCTCAGAGCGGACAGATGATGAATCACACTTACGGGCATGATTGCCCGTAAGTGCATCAACGAAGCCTGGGCGCGTTTACTTCGACGCCCTGTTGGCCGTTCCTCATAATGCTGCTTCTGCGAACCGAAGATGCATGAGATATCATCGATGAATCAGCAGGTTAAACCTCACAGGCGAGGCACTTTACCTCAAAGAATGTTGAATCAGTTGGATGCTGTTTTTAATTTCATGCTGAATCTTGGTCTCATCCCAGTCCGCCAGTTCTGGCGCAAAAGGTTCAAAGGCATAAATACCTTTATAGCCTCGTTCTTCAAGCTGTTTAACCTGGCGACAGGTGAACAGGCGATCTTCCGGCGTTAACATTATGCGCTCGGCATCGGTCAGGCTTTCACGCGGACGTTTGTCCTCCACGCCCGACAGGTGAACCAGACCGATTTGGGCGATATCCACCTGGCTGAATTCGGCGTCAGCATCGGGATAGAGATGATGATGGAAGGTGTCGATTAATAATTTAAAGGGAACATGGGCATCGCGAATAAGATTCTGCGCCTGCGCTGCTGAACGCAGCGAGCTTTGTGGGAAGCCCAGCGGCTCAACCAGTCCGGTTATTCCATAGGTCGCGAACAGCGGTGCCACATCGCGCAGCGCGTTTACTGTTACCTCTGGCGCAACCGACGAGCCGTCGTTCAGGGGACAAAGCACCAGCGAACGCGCCCCCACCGCTTTGGCATCAGCCAGTAAGGACTCGGTCAGTTGGCGAACCTGTTCCGTACGCTGATTGAAGGGATAAACGGCGTTTATGGTAATAATGTCAATGCTATAGCGTTCAGCCAGTGCGCAAACCTGGGCAGCACTCAGGTTGTCCATCACTTTACCGCTGGGCAAGTCGTTACGAAGTTCAACCTTATTCAACCCTAAACCGTTCACCAGCCTGAAGAAGGCTTCAATGCTCAGCGAGGGGGCGATCTTTCTGTTGATACAAAAACGTTCTGCGGCGATGGTCATGCGACTCTCCTGAACCCGGTAGCATCAAGCGAACCCAACGGGATAATAAAAATATTTATTTCATTTTATATTAAAAGGAAAATAAATTTCTTTGATGACTCTCGCAAAATACGTTAACGCCTGGTTAGAAACCTCAGAAAAGAAAGAACAAAACCCGCCATTTCCCTTAATTAACAACAGAATATTCACCATTCTTCGCCTGACAACAAACCGGCAGGTTCATGTGAAAAAATGCCCCCCTGATGAAATGTAAATTTCATTTAAATGCCCTTTAAGCACCCTGCGAGGACAGTGACAGTCAGGTGTGAATCTTTTACCGATGTCAGGCAGTACCTGATTATCGCGGGTCAGGTTATTAGTGGAGAGCAACCATCCAGCCATTACAGTGTGGTCATCGGGGCGATAGCCTGCGCGCCGTTGCCGGTTGGGCGACCAGAATAGTTGAAGCAACGGGCGACATCTTCCGGCCTCGCCGCGCTTTGCCGGGCAACGAAATCGACGGGCAGCCGCTCCATACCAATGACGTCAAACCGCATTGAGGCGGCATTTGTGAGCATGTCGTTTTGTGTGCCTTGCCGGGACGGGTCATCGATCTGAGCGCGTTCCGCATGGGGGCAGCGATCGCCCTTAATGGAATTTACATTCCATAATTAATTTAAATGAAATATAAATTTAAAAAGTGCGAATGCGCTGTCACTTTTTCCTCTGCGCTTGGGGGGCGCGGCCGTTATGACGTGCCAATGCATCCCAATAAGCAGCCTGTCTGAAGTGGTATTTTTATTTTAGAATTCAAAATAATGCCGCATTCCTCGATCTTTCATGCGCATGCCTTGCTCACCTGGCAGGCACTACGCCCCCGCATCCCCGCCGGAATAGCAGTAGAGTTTGATCGCCCTCGCAAAATGAAATCTTTCTTCTGTATTATGGTTTAATGAAAAATATGTTTGCCTATAATCGGGCATTATCCAGATTAAGGTACAACCTCTTCACTGCGTCAAGGCAAACACCGCCTGACAGAGCAAGGGGCCGGGCGACAGGCTACTACCGATCAAAACAGGAATGAGCAAAATGGGCAAAGTGAGACTGACAATGGCGCAGGCGCTGGTTACGTTCCTTGATAATCAGTATCTGAAAGTGGATGGTGAAGAGCTCAAATTTGTTAAAGGCATTTTCGCTATATTCGGGCACGGTAACGTGCTGGGACTGGGTCAGGCGCTGGAGCAGAACTGCGGCGATCTGCGGGTGTTCCAGGGGCGTAACGAACAGGGGATGGCACATGCGGCAACCGGGTTTGCGAAGCAATCTCTGCGTCGTCAAATCATTGCCTGCACCTCTTCTATCGGCCCTGGTGCGGCCAATATGATTACCGCCGCAGCCACGGCCACAGCAAACCGCATTCCTTTATTGCTCCTGCCCGGTGACACTTTTGCAACACGGCAGCCCGATCCCGTGCTGCAGCAAATCGAGCAGAGCCACGATCTCAGTATCAGCACTAACGACGCGTTTCGCCCGGTAAGCAAATACTGGGATCGCATTACTCGCCCGGAACAACTGATGAGCGCCTGCCTTAATGCGATGCGCGTTCTGACCGATCCCGCTGAAACCGGCGCGGTCACACTCTGTTTGCCTCAGGATGTGCAGGGCGAAGCCTGGGACTATCCAGAGTCCTTTTTTGCCCGGCGGGTGCACGTGTTAGATCGTCGTCCGGCCAGTCAGGCGCAACTGGATGACGCCATTGCTACCATTAAAGCAAGCCAAAAGCCGCTGATCGTCTGCGGCGGTGGGGTGAAGTACGCGGGCGCAGGCCAGGCATTGATGCATTTTGCCAGCCGTTACGGTATCCCGTTTGTCGAAACCCAGGCTGGCAAAGGCACCGTTGTCTCATCACACCCTTTTAACGCGGGCGGTGTCGGAGAAACCGGCTGTCTGGCCGCCAACCAACTGGCGAAAGAGGCCGATCTGGTTATCGGCATCGGTACGCGCTTCAGCGACTTTACCACCTCATCGAAATGGATTTTCCAGCATCCGTCCGTCCGCTTCCTGAATATCAACGTCAGTAATTTTGATGCCTGGAAACTGGATGGTATGCCGCTTCTGGCCGATGCGCTCACGGCGCTCAACACGCTGGATGCGGTGCTGGAAAAAGAAACCTGGCGCGCCAGTTGGGGCGACCGTATTGCCGAGCTGCTCACTCAACAGCACAAAGAAACTCAGCGTGTCTATCAGGCAGTATGGAAGGAAACGTCTTTCGTGCCTGAAATCGACGACCATCTGGATCGCGAGTCAGTCTACCGTGAATTTCGTCAAATAACCGACTCAACCCTGACACAAAGCAGCGTACTGGGCGTCCTCAACGAGGTGCTTCCGGAAGAATCGGTGATTGTGGCCGCAGCGGGAAGTCTGCCGGGCGATTTGCAACGTGTCTGGCGCACCCGGGCCGAAAATACCTATCACGTCGAGTACGGTTACTCATGTATGGGTTATGAAGTCAGCGCCGCGCTGGGCGTAAAACTGGCACAGCCGCAAAGCGAGGTCTATGCGCTGGTGGGCGACGGCTCTTTTATGATGCTGCACTCCGAGCTCGTCACATCGCTGCAGGAAGGCGCGAAGATTAATATCGTGCTGCTCGATAACATGACTAATGGATGTATTAACAACCTGCAAATGGAACACGGCATGAACAGTTTCTGCACCGAGTTCCGCTACCGCTCCCCGGAAAATGGCCGACTGACCGGTGGCCTCGTTCCCGTCGATTTTGCCGCAATTGCAGCGGGCTATGGCTGCAAGACCTGGCGAGTCACCAGCCTTGATGAACTGCGTCAGGCGCTCGATGCCTCGCGCCACGAAGCGGGCAGCACACTGATTGATATTAAAGTGTTGCCGAAAACGATGGTGCACAAATATGGCAGTTGGTGGAACGTTGGCGTCGCGCAAACGGCGCTTTCGGAACGGATTCGCAAGGTTGCTAAACAGATCAATGAAAAACGCGCGCAGGCGCGCGATTACTGAGTGCCGTCCTGATCCTGAAGCCTGTGAACATGTGGGCGTAAGATCATGGCGTTACGCCTCGGTGTCACAGGTGCTGGCCTCATCGGTAAAGAACGTATTCGCCGTCCCTCAGCCTGGGATGGCTATGCTGCATCTGTTGCGGCCGATGCCAGCCTGAAAACAGCGGAAACTGGCGAAACGGTAAGCGTTACGCTGCCTGAACGCCCCTCTTTTTATCAGCGTTAAGCGCTGGCCTACCATCCATTTTTACTGACAGGTAACAATGATGAAAATTGCATTTGACGTAGACGTGATAAAAGATCTGGGCGTGACCCGGATGGTGCACCAGGTCGCGGATTGGGGTTATAAGTACATCGAGCAGTCGCCGCATCCCCAGATCAATCCTTTCTATAAACATCCGCGCGCCAGCCGTGAAATCATTACGGAATATAAGCGGGCGCTGAATGAAACCGGTTTAGAGATATCTTCATTTATTTGTGTTTATCGCTGGTCGGGGCCTGATGAACTGCGTCGTCAGGCCGCCGTGAAAAACTGGAAGCGCCTGGTTGAAATCGCCGTCGAGATGGGCGTGCAGGTCATTAATACCGAATTCTCCGGCGATCCAAATCAACCAGAAATCTGCGACGAAATGTTCTATCGTTCGATGGAAGAACTGTTGCCTGTTTTTGAACGCGAGGGCATTCGTGTTGAGATTCAGGCTCATCCGTGGGATTTTTGCGAAGAGAACGACGGGACGGTCGACGTAGTGAAATCGTTTCGCAGCGATAACGTCAAATATATCTACAGCGTGCCGCACACCTTCTTTTACGACAAAGGAATCGGTGACGTCGCAAGAATGTTGCGCTATGCCGGTGACGATCTGTCCCACGTGCTCATCGCTGACACCATGAACCACACCAGGCACTGTCGTTATATCGTTAATCCTCCGGGTGTTGATGCCACCATCCACCAGCATGTTGCCGTAGGTGAAGGTGAAGTGGATTTCGACGCGCTGTTCCGTACCCTGCGCGAAATGAAATTCGCCGAGAAGACTTTCAACGTCGGCGGTGAATCTATCGTGGCCGCGTCCCTTTTTGGTTATCCGGAAAAGATGAAGTACCAGGCTGTGGAAACGCGTGAATTGATTGAACGTGAATTGCTCGGTCACACCTCAGCAGTATAACGGTAAGACGTTCGGAAAAGAGCAAGCGGGCTCATGACAAGGATGTCATTGATTTTATGATGTATTCCACTGACAAAAAGCGTCTGGCAAAAAGGCATCAAGCGCTGGAGAGGCAAGAGCACAGTTACCCTCGCCCAGTCGTCAGGCAACACACGCATTCTCTGGATGAAAAGCGGGCACAGCATCGTTGATAACAACCGTCGTGCGTAAGCGCCTCTTACCACCTGACACTGATTTTCTACCCGCTACTTTGTGAAAGAAAAATTCCAAATATTCCACTTAATTCCAGTCTCGTTCAGGCCGGTTTAATGCCGACAGCGCGGTAAATTTTCACGCGTTTGAATCGAATAATATCAATATCCTGGCATCACGTCGGGCCAGCATGCTGCGTTCACATTTTGTTCAGCACCTCTCCTCTTCCTGTCGTTTCATAAAAAATAATTAACAAAACATGATCCATAACTCAAACATAAAGTTTCATAGTTAACATTAATGAAATTTTTGATCTAAATTAATACTGTTAATTTAGGTGTACTGAGGTGAATGCCTTGCGCCTGGACAAATTTTAGATTTATTTCTCTTACATCAGGTGACTGGAGTCTTGTATGACGAAAGAACAATTTCTCACACTGAACAACGCATCGGGCCCAAACAGTAACGCACCTACTTCGCCTTTCGTGAAGGTCGTTGCGCTCATCGCAACGCTAGGTGGTTTACTTTTTGGGTACGATACCGGCGTGATTTCTGGCGCGTTGCTTTTTATGGGCGATGAGCTGCATCTCACCCCCTTCACAACCGGGCTGATCACCAGTTCTTTGCTGTTTGGTGCCGCCTTTGGCGCGTTGTTATCAGGCCATCTGGCAGCAGCAGCGGGCAGAAGGAAAATAATCCTCTACCTGGCCGTTATTTTTGCGATTGGCGCGGCAGGCACGTCACTGGCACCAGACGTAAACTGGATGGTTTTTTTTCGTCTTATCCTGGGCGTGGCGGTCGGCGGCGCGGCGGCGACCGTGCCGGTTTATATCGCAGAGATGGCCCCCGCCAATAAACGTGGGCAACTGGTGACGCTCCAGGAACTGATGATTGTCTCGGGCCAGCTCCTGGCTTATATCTCGAATGCGACCTTCCACGAAATATGGGGAGGTGAAAGCACCTGGCGCTGGATGCTGGTGGTAGCAACGCTTCCTGCCGTATTGCTGTGGATCGGGATGATGTTTATGCCCGATACGCCACGCTGGTATGCCATGAAAGGCCGCCTGGCTGAGGCTCGCCGCGTACTTGAACGCACGCGCCACAAGGATGAGGTGGAATGGGAGCTGATGGAGATTACCGAGACGCTGGAAGAACAGAGCTCGCTGGGTAAACCGCGTTTACGTGAAATGCTGACGCCGTGGCTGTTCAAACTTTTTTTGATAGGTGTCGGTATCGCCGTTATCCAGCAGCTAACCGGCGTCAACACCATTATGTATTATGCCCCCACCGTGCTGAAGTCAGTCGGTATGTCGGATAACGCCGCGCTTTTTGCCACCATCGCCAACGGCGTGGTGTCCGTCTTGATGACGTTCGTTGGGATCTGGATGCTGGGTAAAGTGGGTCGCCGAACCATGGTGATGACGGGACAGTTTGGTTGCACCGCCTGCCTGGTCTTTATCGGCACGGTGAGCTATCTGCTGCCTGAAACGGTTAATGGTCAGCCAGATGCGCTACGGGCTTATATGGTACTGGCGGGCATGCTGATGTTTCTCAGTTTCCAGCAGGGTGCCTTATCACCTGTGACATGGTTGTTATTGTCAGAGATATTTCCGACGCGACTGCGTGGCATCTTTATGGGCGGTGCCGTATTCGCCATGTGGATAGCGAACTTCCTGATCTCTCTTTTCTTCCCTCTGCTTCTTGCCTGGGTTGGTCTGGCGGGTACGTTCTTTATTTTCGCCGCCATTGGTCTCTTTGGTGCCATCTTTGTCATCAAATGCGTGCCGGAAACCCGCAACAGGAGCCTGGAGCAGATCGAGCATTATCTGAAGGGCTGGCTTGATGATGAAAATCGCCATACGGCCAACAATGCCGTTTTCGTTTCAAAAAGCCGCTAACGGCACAGGCGCTTAAGAGTTGGCAATCGCATGTGCCGTAATGAGTACGTTGTCGGGATGACAGTGCTCAATATTATCTGACGATGCCCTGAGGATGACAGCGTGCCAATCTCAACGCTGCGTTGGGCATGACGAATATTGATCACCTTTTGCGCCGCCAGCTGAGCCTTCATACAGTATAACCGCCCCGGATACAGAGACAGGCTGATATCCGGGGCGTTATTTATTACCGTCAGGCGCTGAGCTAAGCACCGGTGTTCCCCCTACGGACTAATTTAGGGAAAGCCGCTAGGCCGAAAAGCGACAAGGACGATCAAGCTCATCGAGCTTCTTTTCCACCAGCCATTGGAACGTTTTGCCATCCGGGCGGGAATACAGCGCTTTTCTTAGCGGGACGAGCGCTACCCACTTTTGAGCAATCGTCATTTTTCTGACATCGGCTAGCAGCAGCCCATGATGTTCGCTTATCGCCCGGTTAACGGCCTGCTCGGCGGTGACGCCGGTCCAGTTACGGTTGCGCTTCAGCGCTTCGCCAAACCACAGCAGGCGAAAACTCTGGTGACGTTCAATCAGCCCTTTCACCGCACTGACGCGCTGCCAGAACGTTTTACTGAGGGTATCAATGACATCCTCAGGAAAGAAAGAATCCATGGTGGTTCTCCTTTGCAGATGAATGTTCAGGTCGTTATGTGCCGCTCTATTCTGTGTTATCGGCAAACTTCCGGCAGAGATACAGCGGCTTATGAAGGGAATGATAGGCCGGTCACAGGCAGAATCCTCGCCCTTTTACAGCCTTTTACGTCCTTTACACTATCTAAAGAGAGATGACATGACGTGTGAATGAAAAGCCCCGTGTCTGGCGCATTTCCCGTGATCAATAAGCTGGTAGTGGGGTTATAGGGTCAGCGGCTCGTCCAGCGCGTTCAGTTGCTGCCGCGCAAACCCTAAAAATACTTCCAGCGCGGCGCTGCGGGGCCGACCGGAAGGCACCTGCAACTGCAAATTGCGCTGGCTTAGCTGATCGATGCCCACGGATCGCAAAACCAGTCCGTGCGCTTC
>Ga0308167_1001536_pt1 | contig 26164 bp, 24 predicted proteins | sample PhyCR1_2_FD_202138 | JGI IMG/M metagenome (GOLD analysis project Ga0308167, IMG submission 202138) | Phyllosphere microbial communities from UC Gill Tract Community Farm, Albany, California, United States - DLSLRC.R1 | ecosystem: Host-associated > Plants > Phyllosphere > Unclassified | place... | reverse complement strand
CTCCGAGCTCTCCAGCAAGCACGTCGAGCTGGCCGAGCAGGTCGTGTCGGTCAGCGAAGAGGTCTTCGTCAAGGTCATCGACATCGACCTCGAGCGTCGCCGCATCTCGCTCTCGCTGAAGCAGGCGAACGAGGCCGTCGACGTCAACGGCACCGAGTTCGACCCGGCGCTCTACGGCATGCTCGCCGAGTACGACGAGGCCGGCGAGTACAAGTACCCGGAGGGCTTCGACCCCGAGACCGGTGCGTGGAAGGAAGGCTTCGACACCCAGCGCGAGGCATGGGAGCAGGAGTACGCTGCAGCCCAGGCTCGCTGGGAGGCCCACAAGGCTCAGGTTGCCAAGGCAGCCGAGGCCGAGGCGGCCGCTGGCGACGACTTCGGCGGCCAGGTCTTCTCGAGCGAGGTCGCAGGCGCGGGCACGCTCGCTGACGACGAGGCTCTCGCCGCTCTGCGCGAGAAGCTCTCGGGCGGCAACGCTTAAGCATCTCGCTCTGAACGGGCCGTCATCCTTCGGGATGGCGGCCCGTTCTGCGTTGTCGTCGCCTGTGGCGGCTACGTGACCGAAAATTACGGCGGCATTCGTAACATTGCGCGGGCCCCGCCAGCATGGGGATATGACATCCCTGCTCGCACACCCGCGCGTCGACGCGTCGGTCGACGACCGCACGGCGCAGTCCGTGCGGTTGCGAGAGGTCGGGCGGAGCTTTCCGATCGGGCGAGGACGCCGCGATGTTCTCCGCGGAGTCGACATCGAGGTGGCGGCCGGCGAGATCATCGCCGTCGTCGGACCCTCGGGATGCGGCAAGTCGACTCTCCTGCGCCTCATCGGCGGACTGGACGCGCCCTCCAGCGGCAGCATCCTGCTCGATGACTCGGGTATCGCGGACGTCGATGAGCGCACCGCTGTCGCTTTCCAGGAGCCACGGCTTCTGCCCTGGAGGACGATCTCGCAGAACGTCGAGCTCGGCCTTCCGCGGGGCACGGCACGCCGAGACGGTCGCGAACGCGTGCGCGAGCTGCTCGAACTGGTCGGCCTCGAACAGGCAGCTGATCAGCGCCCGCGCGAAGTGTCAGGCGGTATGGCGCAGCGTGCCTCGCTCGCACGCGCCCTCGCTCGGAACCCCGGAGTGCTGCTGCTGGATGAGCCGTTCGGCGCGCTCGACGCCCTCACCCGCCTGCGGATGCACGATCTGCTGCTGAAGATCCACGCGGCAGAACCCACCACCGTCCTCCTCGTCACGCACGATGTCGAAGAGGCCCTCTACTTGGCTGACCGCGTGCTGCTGCTGCGCACACTCGACGCCGACGCCGCCACGGATGCGCGCTCGATCGTGCGCACGATCACCGTGCCGGGCATCCGCCCCCGCGACCGCGCCGATCGCGGTCTCGCGGACCTCCGCGCCGAGCTCCTCGAAGGACTCGGCGTCGACACCCACCACCGCACCGCCACCGAGGAGACCCGATGAGCACCATCACCCGCCGAATCATCCCTGCGATCGCTGTCGCCGGAACGATGATGCTCGTCGCCACCGGGTGCGTCGCCGGTGAGAACGCCACGGCCTCCGACGCGTCGAAGGATGACGCCGCCGCGGCCGGCGAGTGGTCTTCCGACACCCTGTCGATCGACTTCGCCACCTACAACCCCCTGAGCCTGGTGATCCGCGACCAGGGCATCCTCGAGGAGATCCTGGGTGACGACGTCGACGTCGAGTGGGTGCAGTCCGCCGGCTCCAACAAGGCCAACGAGCTGCTGCGCTCCGGCTCGATCGATGTGGGATCGACCGCGGGTTCCGCCGCGCTCCTCGCCCGTGCCAACGGATCGCCCATTCAGGTCATCGACATCTTCTCGCAGCCGGAGTGGTCGGCGATCGTCGTCGGACCCGACAGCGACATCACCGCGGTCGAGGATCTCGCGGGCAAGTCGGTCGCTGCGACGAAGGGCACGGACCCCTACTTCTTCCTGCTGCAGTCCCTCGAGGAAGCAGGGCTCTCGGTCGACGACGTCGAGGTGCAGAACCTCCAGCACGCCGACGGACGTGCAGCGCTCGACGGTGGATCGGTCGACGCCTGGGCCGGACTCGACCCGATCATGGCCGCGGCCGAGGTGGAGTCCGGCGACCAGCTCATCTATCGCAACGTCGACTTCAACACCTACGGATTCCTGAACGCCACCGAGGACTTCATCGAGAACCACGCCGACCTCGCCCAGGCCGTCGTCGACGCGTACGAGCAGGCACGCGAGTGGGCGCTCGAGAACCCCGACGAGACCGCCGCGCTGCTGGCCGAGGTCGCGGGCATCGACATCGAGGTCGCGAAGACCGTCATCACCGAGCGCTCGAACCTCGATGTGAGCGGCATCCCAGGAGACGACCAGGTCGCGGTGCTCGAGAAGATCGCTCCCGTGCTCGTCGACTCCGGTGATGTCCAGGGCGGCGAGGACTCGGTCGACAAGGCGCTGGACTCGATCGTGAACGCCACCTTCGCAGAGAAGGCGGTCGGAGGCGAGTGACCGACCAGACGGTGGTGGTCCCCGCCGACGCACGTGAGGCGCTCGACGCCGCTCGAGGTGTCCGTCGGCGGCCCGAGGTGGGCGCGCGGCATGCGTGGGACCGTCCGGCGGTGCGGATCGCCGGCGGGTTCCTGCTGCCTGTCCTCATCCTCATCGCGTGGCAGGTCGTGACGACCACCGGAGTCGTCGCGCCCTACCTGCTGCCGTCTCCGGATTCCGTCTTCGCTGCCGGTGTCGAGCTGGCCGAGCGGGGGCTGCTCTGGACGCACATCGCGATCTCGGTGCAGCGCGTGCTGCTCGGCTTCGCGATCGGATCAGTGATCGGCCTCGCGATCGCGGGGATCGTCGGGCTCTCGAGGATAGGCGACGTGCTGCTCAGCCCGACGCTCTCGGCAGTCCGTGCGGTCCCGTCCCTGGCCTGGGTGCCGCTGCTCATCCTCTGGATGCAGATCGGTGAGGAGTCGAAGGTGACGCTGATCGCGATCGGCGCCTTCTTCCCCGTCTACACCACGGTCGCGTCGGCGCTCCGCCATGTCGATCCACTCCTGGTCGAGGCCGGGCGCTCGTTCAGCCTCCGCGGATGGTCGCTGTTCCGCACCGTGCAGCTGCCCGCTGTCGTGCCGTCGGTCGTCGCAGGTCTCCGACTCGCTCTCGCGCAGGCCTGGCTGTTCCTCGTCGCTGCGGAGCTCATCGCCTCGTCGATGGGGCTCGGGTTCCTGCTCACGGACTCGCAGAACAGCGGACGCGTCGACAGGATCATCCTGTCGATCGTCCTGCTCGCGCTTCTCGGCACGATCACGAACGCTCTTCTCGTGCTGGTCGAGAAGTATCTGCTCAGACGGTGGGTGTGACCGTGACGGAAGCTCGTCTGCATGAGACCCGCACCTACTCGGCGCCTGCCGGGTTCGCTGCGACGGCGAACGTGACTGCTGAGGCGTACGCGCGGGCGGCGTCCGACCCGACACTGTTCTGGGAGCAGGCGGCCGAGCGGCTCGACTGGGCCGAGCCCTGGCACACGGCTCACGAATGGGATCCGCCCGTGGGGGATGCGGTTCCCGCCGCACGATGGTTCGTCGGTGGACAGCTCAACGTCGCGTACAACTGCGTCGACCGCCACGTCGAGGCCGGGCGCGGCGACAAGGTCGCGCTGCACTTCGAGGGCGAGCCCGGCGACCGCATCGCCGTGACATACTCCGACCTCCAGGACAGGGTCTCGCGTGCGGCCAACGCGCTCATCGCACTCGGCATCCGACCGGGCGACCGCGTCGTTATCTACCTCCCGGTGCTGATCGAGACGGTCGTGATCACCCTCGCCTGCGCGCGTGTCGGAGCCGTGCACTCACTGGTGTTCGGCGGGTTCTCCGCCGAGGCGGTGCGGTTCCGGCTCGCGGACACCGGCGCAAAGCTGCTCGTGACGAGCGACGGCCAGTTCCGCCGGGGCACCGCCACCGAGGTCAAGTCGACGGCCGACACCGCTGCCGATGATCTTCCCGACCTCGAGCACGTCCTCGTGCTCCGGCGTACCGGACAGGACGTCCCGTGGACGGAAGGGCGCGACGTGTGGTGGCACGACGTCGTCGACACCGCCTCCTCCCGGCATGAGCCCGACGCATTCGATGCCGAGCATCCGCTCTTCATCATCTACACGTCAGGCACCACGGGGAAGCCGAAGGGGCTCGTCCACACCTCGGGCGGGTACCTCACGCACGCGAGTTGGGCGCACTGGGCTCACTTCGACGCGAAACCCGACGACGTGCACTGGTGCACGGCGGATCTCGCGTGGGTGACGGCCCACACGTACGAGATCTACGGCCCGCTCTCGAACGGGCTGACGCAGGTCATCTACGAGGGGACGCCGGACACGCCGAACCGCGAACGCCATCTCGAGATCATCGAGCGCTACGGCGTGACCGTCTACTACACCGCCCCCACGCTCATCCGCACCTTCATGACGTGGTTCGGCGCAGAGCTGCCGCAGGGGCACGACCTCAGGACGCTGCGTCTGCTCGGAACGGTCGGGGAAGCGATCAACCCCGAAGCCTGGATCTGGTTCCGTCGCAATTTCGGGCGCGACGAGCTCCCGGTGGTCGACACCTGGTGGCAGTCCGAGACCGGAGCAGCGATGATTGCGCCTCTTCCGGGAGTGACGACGCTCAAGCCCGGCTCTGCATCCGTGCCGCTGCCCGGGATCGACGCGACCGTCGTCGACGCGAACGGCGATGAGGTCGCGCCCGGAAGATCCGGAACGCTCGTGGTGCGGCGCCCGTGGCCGGGAATGGCGCGGACCGTGTGGGGCAACCCGCAGCGCTACCGCGATGCGTACTGGTCGGCGTATGCCGGACACGGCGAGCACGGCGGATACTATGTCGCCGGCGATGGGGCGACGCGTGATGCCGACGGCTACATCTGGATCCTCGGTCGTCTCGACGACGTCGTGAACGTGTCCGGCCACAGGCTCTCGACGATCGAGATCGAATCCGCGCTCGTGGCCCACGACACGGTGGGGGAGGCCGGTACCGCAGGCGTCTCCGATCCGGTCACCGGGCAGGCCGTGGTCGCGTTCGTCACCGCATCAGGACGCGCGGAGGTCTCGACCTCGCAGCTGCGAGGACAGGTCGCCACGGCGATCGGCCCCGTCGCCAAGCCGAAGCACATCGTCGTGGTCCCCGACCTCCCCAAGACGCGCTCCGGCAAGATCATGCGGCGGCTGCTCGCACAGCTGTGGGAAGCCGAGCAGGATCGCCGCGCCGGACGAGCACCCGCCCCGCTCGGGGACACGACATCTCTCCAGAACCCGTGGGCCGTCGACGACATCGCCGCCGTGCTCGAGACCGCTGAACTGAGGACATGATGACGGAAGAACACCGCTTCGGCTTTCGCACGAGGGCTCTCCACGCCGGCGGCACTCCCGATGCCGCGACGGGTGCCCGCGCCGTGCCGATCTACCAGACGACCTCCTTCGTCTTCGAGGATGCGACGGATGCCGGCAACCTCTTCGCGCTGCAGAAGTACGGCAACATCTACTCGCGCATCGGCAACCCCACCGTCGCTGCGCTCGAAGAACGGCTGGCATCGCTCGAGGGCGGGATCGGCGCGGTCGCGACGGCATCCGGCATGAGCGCGGAGTTCATCACGTTCGCCGCGCTCGTCGGAGCCGGTGACCACGTGGTGGCCTCCGCCCAGCTGTACGGAGGCACGGTGACGCAGCTCGACGTGACGCTGCGCCGGTTCGGCGTGCAGACGACCTTCGTCGCATCCACCGACCCCGCCGACTACGCCGCCGCGATCCGCCCCGAGACCAAGGTCGTCTACGTGGAGATGATCGGCAACCCGTCGGGTGAGATCGCCGACATCGAAGGCCTCGCGGAGGTCGCGCATGCCGCCGGTGTGCCGCTCGTCGTCGACGCGACCCTCGCCACTCCGTACCTCGCACGGCCGCTCGAGCACGGCGCCGACATCGTCATCCACTCGGTGACGAAGTTCCTCGGTGGCCACGGCACCACACTCGGCGGCGTCGTGATCGAGAAGGGCACCTTCGACTGGGGCAACGGACGGTTCCCGCAGATGACAGAGCCCGTCGAGTCCTACGGCGGCATCAAATGGTGGGACAACTTCGGCGAGTACGGGTTCCTCACCAAGCTCCGCACCGAGCAGCTTCGTGACATCGGTCCGGCGCTCAGCCCGCAGTCGGCGTTCAACCTCCTGCAGGGAGTCGAGACGCTGCCGCAGCGCATCGACGCGCACCTCGCGAACGCGCGGGTCGTCGCCGAGTGGCTCGACTCGGACCCCCGGGTCGAGTACGTGACCTGGGCGGGCCTGGCTCATCACCCGCACCATGAGCGCGCTGCGAAGTACCTGCCGCTCGGCCCTGGGTCGGTGTTCGCCTTCGGAGTGAGGGCCGATGACGGCCGTGCCGCGGGGGAGACCCTGATCGAGAACCTCCAGCTCGCGTCCCATCTCGCGAACATCGGCGATGCGCGCACGCTCGTGATCCACCCGGCATCCACCACCCATCGTCAGCTCACGGAACAGCAGCTCGTCGCCGCGGGCGTGCGCCCTGACCTCATCCGCATCTCGGTGGGTCTCGAGGACGCCGAAGACATCATCTGGGATCTCGATCAGGCCCTCACGACAGCGACAGGAGCGACCCGATGAGCGGAATCGAGACCACGGGCGCTGAGGCTTGCGCGCTTCCGACTGCGCAGGACATCGCATCCTGCGCGCTCCCCGGGTCCTCGCCGGCGCAGCCCGACCGCACCTGGATCGGACCCGGTCAGCAGGAGCGCTTCAGCATCCTCCGGCGCGCGAGATCCGTCGCCATCGTCGGTGCGTCGAACAACCCTGCGCGGGCGTCGTACTTCGTGGCGACCTATCTGCTCTCCAGCACCGCGTATGACGTGTACCTCGTCAACCCGCGGGAGGCGGAGATCCTCGGACAGCCGGTCTACGCCTCACTTGCAGACCTGCCTGTGGTGCCCGACATCGTCGACGTGTTCCGCCGGCACGACGACCTGCCGGGGGTGGCCCAGGAGGCGATCGAGGCCGGCGCGCACACGCTCTGGCTGCAGCTGGGTTCATGGAACGAGGATGCCGCAGCGATCGCCGAGGGGGCGGGGCTCTCGGTGGTGATGGATCGGTGCATCAAGATCGAGCATGCCCGGTTCCATGGAGGGCTCCACCTCGCCGGATTCGACACCGGGGTCATCAGCTCGCGTCGGCAGCTGCTGGCGCGATGACCCGAGCTCGCGGTCGAGCCTAGACTGGCGAGATGCCTCTCATCGCTCTCACCGGCGGCATCGCCTCGGGCAAGTCGACCATCGCGCGACGACTCGCAGAACTCGGAGCGGTCGTCGTCGACGCCGATCAGATCGTGCGCGACGTGCAGGCGCCAGGCTCTGCGGTGCTGGCACGGATCGAGGACGTCTTCGGCGCCGATGTCATCGACGCGGACGGCGCACTCGACCGGGCTGCCCTGGGCGCCAAGGTGTTCGGCGATCCCGAGCAGCTGGCGCGGCTGAACGCGATCGTCCACCCCGCGGTGCGTGCCGAGTCGCAGCGTCGATTCGAGGAGGCCGCCTCCGCCGGTCCCGAGACCGTCGTCGTGTACGACGTCCCGCTCCTGGTCGAGGCGCGGGTCGATGACCCGTGGGATCTGATCGTCGTGGCCCATGCGCCGGCGGACGAGCGCAGGCGGCGGCTCGTCGAGCTGCGCGGCATGGCGGAGCAGGCGGCCCAGGAACGGATCGACGCGCAGGTGTCCGACGAGCGTCGGCTCGCGATCGCCGACGAGGTCATCGAAACCTCAGGTTCACTGGAGGAGACGATCCGGCAGACCGACGCCCTGTGGGAGCGGATCCGCTCGTCGTGACCTTCACCGGTCACACACCCGGGTCTCCCGCCTATCGGCGTCTCATCGTCGGGCTGTTCTTCGCCGGCATCGCGACGTTCGCGCAGCTGTACTCGCCGCAGGCCGTGCTGCCGCAACTCTCGTCGAACCTGGGGATCACGCCTGCCACCGCGGCGCTCGCGGTGTCGGCTGCGACGCTCGGTCTGGCGGCGGCCGTCGTTCCGTGGTCGATGGTCGCAGACCGCATGGGGCGGGTTCCCGCCATGGGGATCGGCATCCTCACAGCGACGGCGCTGGGGGTTCTCGCGCCCTTCAGCACCGGCATGGAGATGCTGCTGGCACTGCGGCTGCTCGAGGGCGTGGCGCTGGGCGCCGTGCCCGCGGTGGCGCTCGCATATCTCAGCGAGGAGGTGAGCGCACGCGATGCCGCGACTGCAGCGGGGAGCTACATAGCCGGGACGACCGTGGGCGGCCTGCTCGGTCGTGTCCTGTCGGGATTGGCCGGCGAGCCATGGGGATGGCGCGCGGGCATCTGGACCGTCGCCGGTGTGTGCGCGGTGGCAGCGGTCCTGTTCCTCTGGCTCACTCCGAAGGCTCAGGGGTTCGTGCCCGGTCGATTTCGACACGACGCGTCGCCACGGATGCTTGCGCGCCTGGCGATGCCGCTGCGCTCCGCGACGCAGCTCGCGCTCTACATGCAGGGCTTTCTTCTGATGGGCGCCTTCGTCGCGGTGTACAACTACCTCGGGTTCCACCTGATCGACGCGCCGTTCGCCCTTCCGGGGTGGGTGGTCACGCTGCTGTTCCTGGCCTATCTCGCAGGTACCGTCTCGTCGCCGACAGCAGGTGCGCTCGCATCCCGCTTCGGCCGGTATCCGGTGCTGCTCGCCTCGATCGCCGTGATGGCCGTCGGCGCCCTCGCCATGTTGAGCCAGGTGCTCTTCGCGGTGATCGTCGGGCTGCTGCTCTTCACCACCGGCTTCTTCGGCGCGCATGCCGTCGCCTCGGGGTGGGCTCCCGCCGCAGCCGCCTCCGACAGCAGGGCGCAGGCATCGTCGCTCTACTATTTCGGCTACTACGCGGGGTCGAGCCTCTTCGGCTGGGCGCTGGGGATCGTGTTCGGCACGGCTGACTGGGCGTGGTTCGTGGCGGTGATCGTGGCGATGTGCGCGGTGTCCGCGGCGCTGGCGGCACGCGCCCTGCGGCAGGCGTCGACCGGCCGCGTATGATCACGAAGCGGCACCTCATCGCCGTCGCTCACTGCCACTGTCGACCGGGAGGATCGCCTCATGCGCCTGACCTATCTCGCCGCCTACGATCGTGAGCTGCGCACGGACGCCGAGGTGACGCACGCGCTCAGCGTGGCGATGCACGGACCGCTGCGACTCGCCGTCTTCCCCGGCGGGCGCGGGTTCGTGTCGTACTCGGACCTCGATGGCCACGACTCCGGCGGAATCGAAGAGCTCATCGACGTCGCGCTCGCGCACTTCACGACCCTCAGCGGCATCGATTCGATCGAGTGGAAGACGCGAGGGCATGATCGTGCGCCTGGGCTCGGCCGGGCTCTGGAGAGCCGTGGGTTCGTGCCTGAGGACGAGGAGTCGGTGATGATCGGCGAGGCGGCGGCGCTCGCCCAGCCCGTCGACCTTCCCTCTGAGGTGGAGCTCCGACGGGCGCGCACCGAGGCCGAGGTGTTCGCGATGGAGGAGATGCAGGGGAGGGTCTTCGGCGATCCGCAGTGGCGCGTGCGCGTCGAGACGACGCTGCAGCGCATCCGGGAAGATGACACCGTGGAGCTCTGGACGGCTGTGGCTGATGGAGCGGTGATCAGCGCTGGACGCCTGGAGCCCGTGGCCGGCACCCGCTTCGCCGGTCTGTGGGGCGGAGCGACGCTGCCCGAATGGCGGGGTCGAGGGATCTACAGAGCGCTGACGGCGGAGCGCGCGCGATCCGCCCTCGCGCTCGGCAAGCGGTACCTGCAGTCGGATTGCACCGAGTTCTCGCGGCCGATCCTCGAGCGTGCGGGACTCGTCAAGGTCTCGACCACCACGCCCTACGTGTGGACGCGGCCGGCTGACTGACCGGCACCGCCCTCTCGACGCCTGCGCGCCAGGCGGCGCGCGCCCACGACGACGACGATGACGAGGCCCACCAGCAGCAGGGCGGCCACGACGGGGATGACGATCGCCGTGATCGCGAGCATGAACGATGCCCCGTCCTCAGCCGTGCTCAGGACAGGAGCCGCAAGGCCGCCGGTCACGGTGTTCGCGGCGACACGCGCGGTGGCCTTCGCGATGTGCACGACCAGGGCGATCGCGATGCCGGAGACCACCGGCACCCAGGCGTTGTCGGTGAAGAACGCGGCAGGGTCGTCGACCGCGATCGTCTGAGCGCCCGAGCCGGCGCCGAAGGCGATGCCACCGGATGCCGGACGCAGAATGCTCTGGATCACGTCGTTCAGGGAGTCGAGCGCAGGGATCTTGTCGGCCACGACCTCCAGCAGCAGCAGCCCGCCGAGGATCCAGAGCGCGAGATCGCTCGACAGCCACGACCACGAGGCCGGCAGCACCACGGAGGGAAGCAGCCGATCGGCGAGGCCCAGCAGGAACAGCGGCATCCAGGCGTTGAGGCCCGCAGACGCGGCGAGACTGGTGCCGATGAGGAACTCGATCACGCCCCCACTCTAGGCGGAGGCCGCTCGTGGCCCCGATGTCGGTGGCCCGGCATACGCTGGAGGTATGCAACCCACGCGAAGTGTTCGTCCCTTCGAGGTCATCAGCGAATATGCGCCTGCCGGCGACCAGCCGAAGGCGATCGCCGAACTCGCATCGCGTATCAACGCCGGCGAGACCGACATCGTGCTGCTCGGCGCCACCGGTACCGGAAAGTCGGCGACGACCGCCTGGCTGGTCGAGCAGGTGCAGCGTCCGACGCTCGTCCTCGCGCACAACAAGACGCTCGCCGCGCAGCTGGCCAACGAGTTCCGCGAGCTGATGCCGAACAACGCCGTCGAGTACTTCGTCTCCTACTACGACTACTACCAGCCAGAGGCGTACGTGCCTCAGACCGACACCTTCATCGAGAAGGACTCCTCGATCAACTCCGAGGTCGAGCGTCTGCGTCACTCGACCACGAACTCGCTGCTCAGCCGCCGCGACGTGATCGTCGTCTCCACCGTCTCCTGCATCTACGGACTCGGCGCGCCAGAAGAGTACCTCCGCGCCATGGTCGCCCTCCAGGTGGGAGAGCGGTACGACCGCGACGCGCTGATCAGGCAGTTCATCTCGATGCAGTACAACCGCAATGACGTCGACTTCTCCCGGGGCAACTTCCGGGTGCGAGGCGACACCATCGAGATCATCCCGGTGTACGAGGAGCATGCGATCCGCATCGAGCTGTTCGGTGACGAGATCGAAGCGCTCTATTCGTTGCATCCGCTCACCGGAGAGGTCATCGAGAAGCTCGACTCCGTGCCGATCTTCCCCGCCTCGCACTACGTGGCGGGAACCGATGTGATCCAGCGCTCGATCGGCACCATCGAGCACGAGCTCGAGGAGCGGCTCAAGGAGTTCGAGCGTCAGGGGAAGCTGCTCGAGGCCCAGCGGCTGCGGATGCGCACGACCTTCGACCTGGAGATGCTGCAGCAGCTCGGCTTCTGCTCGGGAATCGAGAACTACTCCCGGCACATGGACGGGCGTCAGCCCGGCGAGCCGCCGCACACGCTGCTCGACTTCTTCCCCGACGACTTCATGCTCGTGATCGACGAGTCGCACGTCACGGTGCCGCAGATCGGCGCGATGTACGAGGGAGACGCATCCCGCAAGCGCACGCTCGTCGACCATGGCTTCCGGCTCCCGAGCGCGATGGACAACAGGCCGCTGCGGTGGGACGAGTTCAAGAACAGGATCGGGCAGACCGTGTATCTGTCGGCCACTCCCGGCAAGTACGAGATGGGCATCGCCGACGGCGTGGTGGAGCAGATCATCCGCCCGACGGGTCTGGTGGACCCGCACATCATCGTGAAGCCGTCGAAGGGCCAGATCGACGACCTTCTCGAGGAGATCAGGCAGCGTGTCGGGCGTGACGAGCGTGTGCTCGTGACGACGCTCACCAAGAAGATGTCCGAAGAGCTGACGGACTTCCTCGGCGAGCACGGCGTGCGCGTGCGCTACCTCCACTCCGACGTCGACACGCTGCGACGGGTCGAGCTGCTCAGCGAGCTGCGGGCGGGCGTCTACGACGTCCTGGTGGGAATCAACCTGCTGCGTGAAGGACTCGATCTGCCCGAGGTGTCGCTGGTCGCGATCCTCGACGCCGACAAAGAGGGCTTCCTGCGATCGGGCACGTCGCTGATCCAGACGATCGGCCGCGCGGCGCGCAACGTCTCGGGCGAAGTGCACATGTACGCCGACAGGATCACCGACTCGATGGCCAAGGCGATCGAAGAGACGGATCGACGTCGCGAGAAGCAGGTCGCCTACAACCTGGAGCACGGGATCGACCCGCAGCCGCTGCGTAAGCGGATCGCCGACATCACCGAGGTGCTCGCCCGTGAAGGCGCCGACACCGCTGCGATGATGTCCGGCCGCGGTCGCGCGACCGGCAAGGGCAAGTCTCCGACGCCCAACCTCCGGCGCACCGGGATCGCCGCTGAAGGCGCTCAGCAGCTCGAAGCCGTGATCCAGGACCTCTCCGACCAGATGCTCGCGGCGGCCGCGGAGCTCAAGTTCGAGCTCGCCGGACGACTGCGTGACGAGGTGCAGGACATGAAGAAGGAGTTGCGTGCCATGGAGAAGGCCGGCCACGCCTGACGACACGGGAGCGACCAGGATGGACGCATCAGGAGAAGAGCTCGCCGATCGCGTGAGAGCGCTTCTCACCCTTGACGGGAACGTCGAGGAGAAGCGGATGTTCGGCACGCGCGCGTTCCTCCTCGACGGTCACATCCTCGTCGGTGCGCGCACCGGCGGGGTGCTGCTCGTGCGCGTCGACGAAGAGCACGGCGCGTCGCTGATCACCCGGCCAGGGGTCGCGTCCGCGGTCATGGGTCCGCGGACCATGGGCACCGGTTGGCTCGACGTATCGCCGAGCGCGCTCATCGACGACGACGACCTCGCGGCCTGGCTCGACATCGCGCGTGAAGACGCGAAGCGAGACGGCTGAGAGCGAGCCTCAGGGGCAGTGGACGAGCGTCTTGGGGCCCGACCGGTCGATCTCATGCTCGCTCATCGGGGAGCCGCACAGCGGACAGGCGCGTTCGGCACGTTCGGACGGGCTCGGCGGGGGCGTCTTCTCGTAGGGGCCGACCGAGGCCGGGCCGGCGAAGCGGATCAGATTCGAGTTGAACCAGGCATACAGGCCTCCGGCTTCGCGGATCCGAGTGCGGAGCGAAGGGCGATCATCAGAACTGGCCATGTTGCTTAGTGTACTAACTATTAGGGTCAATGTATATTCGAATCCGTGACCGCATCGGATGACCTGCTCAAGCTCGACAACCAGCTCTGCTTCGCTCTGGTGACCGCAGCACGCAACGTCGTGGCGATCTACCGGCCGATTCTGGAGCCCCTCGGGCTCACGCATCCGCAGTATCTTGTGATGCTGGCGCTCTGGGAACGTGCTCCGCGCCCACTGAACGATCTCGCGGCCGACCTCGCGCTCGAGCCTGCGACGGCGTCGCCGCTGGTGAAGCGGCTGGAGGCAGACGGTCTTGTGGCGAGGCAGCGCAGCGTCGAGGACGAGCGCCGTCTCGACATCACGCTCACGGACGCCGGTCGGGCTCTGCGTGGCCGAGCCCTCGATGTTCCGCGCCAGGTGATGACCGCTGTGGGAATGGACCTGCAGCAGATCGCGACACTGCGCGATGGTTTGTCGGCATTCGCGGGGCGCCGTTCAGCCCAGGAGTGACCGCGTCATAGGGTGTGGGCATGCCGATCGAACACCAGACGCGTCCTGCGCGCCGGAGTGTCGATCGGATGGTCCTTCCCGTCGTCGTCGTCGTTCTGTTCGGCGCGGCGATGATCGCGTCGGCGATCCAGGGTCAGCCGACGTTCCGCCCCACCGAGCCGATTCCCGAGGGGACGGCAGAGCCGCTGCCCACCGTGTCGCCGGGTGGAACCGGGCTCCCCGAGCCGGTGGAGGTCGAACCCACGAACGCCGCGCTCGCGCAGACTCTCACGGTGATCCTGATGCTCCTGGTCGCGGCCGGGATCGTCGCGCTCCTCGTGATCGCCGCCAGAGCCCTGCTTCGAGCATGGCGAGATCGCCCGCTCCGGCGTCGTGACGCAGCCGTCGTCGCATCCGAGGTCGATCAGCTCGCATCGACCCCGACAGCGGACGTCGCGGTCGGGGTGATGCAACGCGGGATCGCCGGCGCGCTGGCGACGATCGATGAGCGTGCCACGGCCTCGGATGCCATCGTCGCCGCGTGGATCGGTCTCGAGGAGAGCGCGGCGGACGCGGGGGTGAAGCGTGCGGCGAGCGAGACTCCGGGGGAGTTCGTGGTGCGGATCATCACTCTGCGGCCGGGCGCCGCCGACGACGCTGCGGCGTTGCTGCGCCTCTATGAGAGCGTCCGCTTCGGCACGCGGGTGGCCGACGAACATGATCGGGCCTCGGCGCGACAGGCCCTTCGGCGCATCGAGGGGGTGTGGCGATGAGCGCACGGAGAACACTTCTCGCGATCGGTGCGGCGGTCGTCGCTGCTCTCGCCCTCCTCGGCTTCGGCTTCACCTGGCCGTTCGTGATCGGCTGGAGTCTGCTGATCTGCGCGGTCGGTCTGCTCGGACAACTCGTGATGCCGCTCGAGCCCGGCTTCGACGCCCCGCGTATCGACACGGAACGCCATCGTCGGCCGACCGCGATCTCTCGGATGGCGTGGGCCCTGAACACGCACACCGGTATCGCCGGACAGCAGATCACCCGACGCGTCAGCGCGATCCTCCGCCATAGGCTGGTGCGCCAGGGAATCGACCCGGACAACCCGGAGGACAGGGCACGACTCACCGCGGTGATCGGACCCGGGCTCTGGGAACAGCTGACGGGTCCCGCCCCGACGATCGTCGACATCGAACGGGCCCTGGATGCCGTCGATCGACTGAACCCTTCCTCACCCGGCGAGCCGTCGCTCGCGTCGCACGCCCCAGCCACCGGCCAGGCGCGGCCCTCGCTGTTCCGTCGATCAAGGAGATGACATGACGAGCCCCGCAGAGATCGCCGACACCGGAGCCAGGATCCTCGCCGCAGTGAGGACGGTCGTGGTGGGCATGGACGACCCCGTCGAGATCGCGCTCGCGACGATCCTCGCGGGTGGTCATGTGCTGTTCGAGGACGTGCCAGGGCTGGGAAAGACCCTCGCCGCTCGCAGTCTCGCGTCGGCCCTGGGGCTGTCGTTCCGTCGGTTGCAGTGCACCCCCGACATGCTCCCGGGCGACGTGACCGGATCGTACGTGTACGCACCGGACTCGGGCGACTTCGTCTTCCGTCCCGGGCCGATCTTCACCGGTCTGCTGCTCGCCGACGAGGTCAACAGAACCACCCCGAAGACGCAGTCGGCGATGCTCGAGGCGATGGCGGAGCGACAGGTGACGGTCGAGGGCAACAGCTTCGCGCTGCCGGCGCCGTTCCATGTGATCGCGACGTCGAATCCGATCGAGTACGAGGGCACCTACGCGCTTCCCGAGGCGCAGCTCGACAGATTCATGGTGCGGCTGTCCGTCGGCTATCCGGACGCGGAGAACGAGGCTCGGATCCTGGAGAACCGGGTGAGCAGGCGAGAGGAGGCGACCCACGTCGCCCCGGTGATCGATGCCGACCAGCTCGTCGCCCTGCAGAACGCGGTCGAAGCCATCCACGTCGATCAGGACATCACCCGCTACTGCGTCGAGATCACCCGCGCCACGAGGAATGCGCCGAACGTCGAGGTCGGGGCCTCGCCGCGAGGTTCGCTCGGTCTGCTGCTGCTCGGACGAGCGCTGGCGGCGCTGGACGGTCGCGACTACGTGCGCCCGGACGACATCAAGCGCATCGCCGTGCCTGTGCTGGCCCATCGACTCACCCTCACTCCGCAGGCATGGGCTCAGGGTGCGTCGGCGTCCGATGTGGTTCGATCGGTCGTCGGTCAGGTGGCGGTGCCGCCGACTGTCGGGGCGCTCGGATGACGGATGATCCCGACGCGGGGCGTCGTGGGCCGGTGCTGTCGGTGGCGATCGGCGGCGCGGTGATCCTCGCCGTCGTCGGCCTTCTGTCGGCCCGACCGGACGTCGCGGCCATGGGCCTGCCTCTGGCCCTCTGGAGCGGGTTCGCGATCGCACGAGGCACCGCCGGGGGCGAGGCGAAGGTCAGGATCGATGCGCTGCCGGGACAGGATGGAGAACTGCTCACCGCGATCGCCGTCGAGAGCGACGCGGAAGCCGTCGAGATGGTGATCGTGCAGTCGGAGCGCCGCACCAGGCGAGTGATCGTGCCTGGGGGCGGATCATCCGTCACCGCCCGCAGCACCGTCCTGCATTCCGGGCCGGCGATTCCTGTGCAAGCCGCGGCGAGAGGGTTCTCTCTCGAGGGCGCGGCGCTCTCGAAGACAGCGGGGCCCGTCGCGGCCGGACGTCAGGTGGCACCGCCCCGCCGACCGATCGATGCGCTGCCGTTGCCGCGACGACTGATCGGGTCGCACGGTGCTCACGAGGGGCGCCGTCAGGGCCAGGGCGGTGACTTCAGGGACATCCACGCCTTCGCTCCGGGGGACGAGCTCCGCCGCGTGGACTGGCGGGCCACGGCGCGGATGGCACGCAGGCCGGGGGATCTGCTGGTTCGACGGACGAACACCCTGAGCGACTCCTCCGTCGTGATCGCGATGGACACGTCGGAAGACCTCGGAGAGGTCGTCTCGTCATGGGGGAGCGGCGATCTCGAACGCAGTGGCGTGACGTCGCTCGACCTCGCGCGGGAGGCCGCCCGCGCGATCGCCGACTCGGCCATCGGCGCGGGCGACCGCGTCGCGCTGCACGTGCTCGTGCACGGGGGCCGGTCGCTGCGCAGCGGCAGCGGATCGAGGCACCTCGCGCGCGTGGTGGCGGCCATCGCCGCGACAGGTCAGGCACGAGAGGATGCGTCCTTCCGCCGCACGCCTCCCGTGCCGCACGGCTCGGTCATCTTCGTGCTGTCGACGTTCTTCGAGGGCGCGGCGGCACAGACGGCGCTGATGTGGAGGGCGAGCGGTCATCGAGTCGTCGCCGTCGACGTGCTTCCGCCGCTCGATCGCACGCGTCTCACCCGGGCACAGCTCATCGGCCTTCGCACCGTGCTCGCCGAGCGGGAGAACGTGTTCGCCGATCTGCACGGCGCCGGAGTCGATGTGGTCACCTGGGCCGATGATCCGTCATCGGCGCTGCTCGCGATCGCGAGGGTGCGCCGATGAGGGGGAACGACTCGCTGCAGACCGGACCGGCCGTCTCCTGGCTCGTCGTGCGGGGCGCGCTCATCGCCGTCGTCGCCGCCGGGGCCGTCGCCCTGTGCCCGCTGATCGGGTGGCAGGTGGCCGCTGTCGTGCTGGCGGTCGTCGCCGCCGCCCTCCCGCAGACGTTCGCGGCGTGGGGATCGGTCGGCTGCCTCGTGATCGGGATGCTGATCTCGGAGCCCGATCTCGGGCGCGCGATGATCGCGGTGCTCGTCGTGCAGCTCATCCACGTGCTGATGTCGCTCTCGCTCGTGATCCCCGCGGGTTCCCGCGTGGTGATCGCCGCGCTCCGGCGCAGCGCACTGCGGCTGCTCGTCGTCCAGGCGATCGCTCAGCCGGTGACCGTCGCGGTGATGGTCGTCGGCGGAGCCGCCGCGCAGGGATCGGCGCAGACGGTGCCGTGGGCCGCCGTCGCGGGAGCCGGAGCCGTCGTGGCGCTCGCGGTGACCCTGGTCATGAGGGCGAACCGCCGAGCACCGTGAGGCGATGCCTTCCCTGTGAGCCCTCACGGAGCCAATGTCTGTGGCCCCTCGTAGACTTGATCAGTGCCTATCGTCCCGGTTGCAACCCCAGGAAAACTCAGCGTTCGCGGTGCCCGCGTACACAATCTGAAGAACGTCGACATCGACATCCCACGCGACTCCCTCGTCGTGTTCACCGGCCTGTCCGGTTCGGGAAAGTCCAGTCTCGCGTTCGACACGATCTTCGCCGAAGGGCAGCGTCGCTACGTCGAGTCGCTGAGCGCATACGCGCGCCAGTTCCTCGGCCAGGTCGACCGGCCAGACGTCGACTTCATCGAGGGGCTCAGCCCCGCGGTGTCGATCGATCAGAAGTCGACCAACCGCAATCCGCGGTCGACGGTCGGCACGATCACCGAGATCTACGACTACATGCGTCTGCTCTGGGCGCGCATCGGCATTCCGCACTGCCCCGAGTGCGGTGAGCGCATCCAGCGACAGACCGTGCAGCAGATCGCCGACCAGCTGATGGAGCTGCCCGAGCGGACGCGCTACCAGATCGTCGCGCCCATCGTCTCTCAGAAGAAGGGCGAGTTCGTCGATCTGTTCCGCGAGCTGGGTGCCAAGGGATACTCCCGCGCGATCGTCGACGGAGACCTGATCCAGCTCGCCGAGCCGCCCACGCTGAAGAAGAGCTACAAGCACGACATCGCCGTGGTCGTCGATCGTCTGGTCGCGGCCGACGACATCCTCGGTCGTGTCACCGACTCGGTCGAGACCGCACTCGGACTCGCCGGCGGCGTCGTGCAGGTGAACTTCGTCGACGAAGAGGGCGACGACGCCTGGCAGTCGTTCTCCGAGAAGCTCGCGTGCCCGAACGGGCACGCGCTGTCCCTCACCGAGATCGAGCCGCGCACCTTCTCCTTCAACGCGCCGTTCGGCGCATGCCCCGCCTGCTCGGGGCTCGGCACGCGCATGTCGGTGGACATCGACCTGATGCTCGGTGACGAGGAGCTCTCCATCCGCGAGGGCGCGATCGTCCCCTGGACCACCCAGGGCAAGGGCCTCTTCCAGTACTACGAGCGCCTGCTCGAGGGCCTGGCCGACGACCTCAACTTCTCGCTCGACACCCCGTGGCAGGACCTCAGGGTCGACGTGCAGGACGCGATCCTCCGCGGTGACAACTACAAGGTCACGGTCAAGTTCAAGAACCGGTACGGGCGCGAGATGCGTTACGCGTCCGGCTTCGAGGGTGTCGTCCCCTACATCGAGCGGCAGTACGCGCAGGCCGAGTCCGACACGCAGCGCTCGCGCTGGGGCGAGTACCTCCGCGAGGTGCCGTGCCCCGTGTGCGACGGCAACCGTCTCAAGCCCGAGGTGCTCGCGGTGCAGGTGCACGGTCACTCGATCGCCGAGGTGTCGCACCTGAGCCTCGCCGATGCGCGCTCGTTCATGGAGACCCTCACTCTCACCGACCGCGAGGCGCAGATCGCGGCGCAGGTGCTGCGTGAGATCCGCTTGCGACTCGACTTCCTGCTGCAGGTCGGGCTCTCGTATCTCAACCTCAGCCGCTCGGCCGGATCGCTCTCGGGCGGCGAAGCACAGCGCATCCGCCTCGCGACACAGATCGGGTCGGGCCTCACCGGTGTGCTCTACGTGCTCGACGAGCCGTCGATCGGTCTGCACCAGCGCGACAACCGTCGACTGATCGACACCCTTCTGAAGCTCCGTGACCTCGGCAACACGCTCATCGTCGTCGAGCACGACGAAGAGACCATCGAGTCGGCTGACTGGGTCGTCGACATCGGGCCGGGCGCGGGAGTGAACGGCGGTGAGGTGGTGCATTCCGGTTCGTACGAGGCACTCCTGAACGAGCCGGACTCGATGACGGGACAGTATCTCTCCGGTCGTCGCGAGATCCCGACCCCTGCGAAGCGCCGCAAGCTCGACAAGAAGCGGATGCTCAGCGTCGTCGGTGCTCGCGAGAACAACCTGAAGAACGTCAGCGTGAACTTCCCGCTGGGTGTTCTGACGGCGGTCACCGGAGTGTCGGGATCGGGCAAGTCGTCGCTCGTCAACGACATCCTCTACCAGGTGCTCGCCTCGCGGCTCAACGGCGCCCGCACGGTTCCCGGAAAGCACACCCGAGTCTCGGGACTCGACAACCTCGACAAGGTCGTGCACGTCGACCAGGCGCCGATCGGCCGCACGCCGCGCTCGAACCCGGCCACCTACACCGGCGTCTTCGATCGCATCCGCTCGCTCTTCAGCGAGACGCCGGAGGCGAAGGTCCGCGGCTACCAGCCGGGGCGCTTCAGCTTCAACGTCAAGGGCGGCCGCTGCGAGGCGTGCTCGGGCGACGGCACGATCAAGATCGAGATGAACTTCCTGCCGGACGTCTACGTCGACTGCGAGGTCTGCCACGGCAAGCGCTACAACCGCGACACGCTGTCGGTGCACTACAAGGGCAAGAACATCGCCGAGGTCCTCGAGATGCCGATCGCCGAGGCGGCGGAGTTCTTCGAGCCCATCCAGGCGATCCACCGTTACATGAAGACCCTCGTCGACGTGGGCCTCGGCTACGTGCGTCTCGGTCAGTCGGCGACGACACTGTCGGGCGGCGAGGCGCAGCGCGTCAAGCTCGCCACCGAGCTCCAGCGTCGCAGCAACGGCCGCAGCATCTATGTGCTCGACGAGCCGACCACGGGGTTGCACTTCGAAGACGTGCGCAAGCTCCTCGAGGTGCTGAACGGGCTCGTCGACAAGGGCAACACGGTGATCGTCATCGAGCACAACCTCGATGTGATCAAGTCCGCCGACTGGGTGATCGACCTCGGACCGGAGGGCGGTTCCGGTGGTGGTGAGATCCTGGCGACGGGCACCCCCGAGCAGATCGCGCGAGTCGAGGACAGTCACACGGGCCAGTTCCTCGCCGAGATCCTGGGTGAGGGGCGTTCTGCGCGGAAGGCCAGCTGATGGCCGACGTCCTGCCGTACAAGCCGCGGGCTGGTGAGATCCCCACCAACCCCGGCGTGTACCGATTCCGCGACGCCGATGGACGCGTGCTCTATGTCGGCAAGGCGAAGAACCTGCGTCAACGTCTGTCGAACTACTTCGCGCCGTTGCGCACGCTCCACGAGCGCACCAGACGGATGGTCACCACGGCGTCCTCCGTCGAATGGACGGTCGTCTCGACCGACGTGGACTCGTTGCAGCTCGAGTACATGTGGATCAAGGAGTTCGATCCGCCCTTCAACGTCCGCTACAAGGACGACAAGTCCTACCCGTTCATGGCCGTGACGCTGGGCGATGAGGCGCCGCGAGTGATCGTCACCCGCAACCGCAAGATCCCCGGTGCGCGCTACTTCGGTCCCTATCCGAAGGTCTGGGCGGTTCACGAGACGATCGACCTGATGGTCAAGGCGTTCCCGATCCGCACCTGCAGCGACTCCAGCTACAAGCGCGCGATGCAGACAGGGCGTCCGTGCTTTCCGGGGCAGATCGGCAAGTGCGGCGGGCCGTGCTCGATGACGGTCACCATCGAGGAGCACCGTGCGATGGTCGACGACTTCGTCGCATTCATGGCCGGAGGCGACGAGCGCTTCACCCGAGAGCTGACGAAGAGGATGCTGGCCGCCTCCGCTGCGATGGACTACGAGGCCGCCGCCAGATTCCGCGACAAGCTCACGGCGATCGAGGCGGTGCTGGGCAAGAGCGCGCTGGTCCTCGCGACCGACGAGGATGCCGACCTGTTCGGAATCGCGGAGGACGAGCTCGCCGCAGCGGTGCAGCACTTCGTGATCCGCGGCGGACGCGTCCGAGGCGTCCGCGCGATGACGATCGAGAAGGAGATCGACATCTCGACGGCCGACCTGGTCGACCAGGTGCTGCAGCGCGCGTACGGGGATGCCCAGGACGTGCCGCGGCGAATCATCGTGCCGACGCTGCCGGACGACGCGGCGGAGCTCGAGGTGTGGCTGCGCGAGCGGCGAGGCAAGAAGGTCGAGATCGCCGTCGCCCAGCGCGGTCAGCGCGCCGACCTCATGCGCACCGCGACACTCAACGCGCAGCAGGCGTTGATCCGCTACAAGACCCGTCGCACGAGCGACTACATCGCGCGCACGCAGGCTCTCACAGATCTTCAGGAGGCGCTGGGGATGTCGGAGGCGCCGTTGCGCATCGAGTGCTTCGACATCTCGCACCTCGGCGGCACGAACGTGGTGGCGTCGATGGTGGTCTTCGAAGACGGGCTGCCGCGAAAAGATCAGTATCGTTCGTTCAACATCGCCGAGACCACGGACGACACCGACTCGATGTACCAGGTGCTGCGACGTCGTCTCGCCTACCTCGATCGTCCCGAGGAAGCCGAAGTGCCCGCCGCAGCCGTGGGGGTCCCTGGAGAGTCGGAGGACGACCTCGACGAGGTCGTCGTCGAGGTCAAGCGCAAGCCCCGCTTCGCCTATCCGCCGCAGCTGCTGCTCGTCGATGGCGGGCAGCCGCAGGTCGAGGCGGCCGCGCGGGCACTCCGAGACGCCGGTCACACCGAGATCGCCGTGTGCGGCATCGCCAAGAGGCTCGAGGAGATCTGGCTCCCCGGGGATGACTTCCCGGTGATCCTGCCTCGCACCAGTGAGTCGCTCTACCTGCTCCAGCGACTGAGGGACGAAGCACACCGATTCGCGATCACGCACCAGCGCAAACGACGCAGGAACGACATCACGTCGATCCTCGCCGAGGTTCCCGGCCTCGGTGCGGCGCGGATAAAGGTCCTACTCAAGCACTTCGGATCCGTCACCGCACTGCGGTCTGCACCGCCCGAGGCGATCCAGGAGGTGCAGGGGATCGGGCCTGTGCTCGCCGAGAACATCCATACGCATCTCTCTTCTCGCTAGGCTGGGGGAGCGGGGGAGAAGGAGTAACCATGACTGACGGGGACAAAGGCGAGTTCCTCATCGTCACGGGCATGTCGGGCGCTGGACGCACGACGGTCGCGAACGCACTCGAGGACCTCGGCTGGTATGTCGTGGACAACCTGCCGCCGCAGATTCTCCGTCCATTGCTGGACCTCACCGACATGGGTGGCAACGCCTTGCCCAAGGTCGCCGCCGTGGTGGATGTCCGAGGACGCAACCTCTTCGACGATTTTCCCGGCGTGGCGCGGGCGTTGCGATCGCGCGGTTCGGTGCGCGTGCTGTTCCTGGATGCGTCCGACGACGTCCTCGTGCGTCGATTCGAGGCCGTCCGCAGGCCGCATCCGCTCCAGGGCGACGGCACCCTGCTCGACGGCATTCGCATCGAGCGCCTCCGCCTCGCGCCGATCCGCGAGTCGGCCGACCTCGTGGTCGACACCTCAGCGCTCAACATCCATCAGCTCGCCACGCAGGTGTCCGACCTGTTCTCCGAAGAGGGTGCAGCGCGGCACCGTGTGACGCTCATGAGCTTCGGGTTCAAGTACGGTCTTCCGACCGATGTCGACATCGTCGCGGACATGCGCTTCCTGCCCAATCCCTTCTGGAACGAAGAGCTCCGCGGCCTGACGGGACAGGACGAAGCGGTGAAGAACTACGTGCTCTCTCGTGAAGGCGCCGCAGAGTTCCTCGATTCCTACACGTCGGCGCTCACCCCGGTGCTCGAGGGGTATCAGCGCGAGAACAAGAGCCACTCGACGATCGCTATCGGCTGCACAGGCGGCAAGCACCGCTCGGTCGCCATGGTGGAGGAGCTTGCTCGTCGGCTCGCGTCCGTGCCCGGAGTGGCCGTCAACGTGCGTCATCGGGACCTCGGCAGGGAATAGCAGGAGCCTCCGTCAGAGTAGGCTGGAGGTTTGCGCCGCGATCCGGCGCGTGAGCGTAGAGGAGTGTCGTGGCACTAACCACCGACGTCAAGGCTGAGCTTGTCAGCATCCGTAATGCACCCCCGACGGTGCGTGTCGCGGAGGTCACCTCTATCCTCCGGTTCGCCGGCGGACTGCACTCCATCGCCGGGCGGGTCGCCGTCGAGGCGGAGGTGGATGCCGAGATCCTCGCGCAGCGTGTCGCGCGCGACCTCGCGGAGATCTACGGTGTTCGGCCCGAGATCGCCCAGGTGCAGTCGAGCACGGCCAACGACGGAGCGCGGTGGGCAGTGAGGGTGATCGCGTCGGGGGAGACCCTCGCACGCCAGACCGGTCTGCTCGACCAGCGCCGTCGCCCGGTCCGCGGACTTCCCAACCGTCTCACCACGGGCTCCCGCGCAGAGGTCGCCGGTCTGTGGCGCGGAGCGTTCCTCGCCGCGGGAACCCTGAGTGAACCAGGCCGCTCTGCCATGCTCGAGGTCGCCTGCCCGTCGTCTGAGGCTGCCATGGCGCTCGTCGGCGCCGCGCACCGCCTCGGAGTGGCTGCGAAAGCTCGCGAGGTGCGCGGCATGCCCCGCGTCGTCGTCCGCGAGGGCGAGGCCATCCGCACGATCCTCAGCGAGATGGGTGCACAGAAGACCGCTGTCGCCTGGGAGGAGATGCGCCAGCGCCGCGAGGTGCGCGCGGGTGTGAACCGTCTCGTGAACTTCGATGACGCCAACCTGCGTCGTTCCGCGCAGGCCGCTGTCGCCGCCTGCGCCCGCGTGGAGCGCGCTCTCGAGATCCTCGCCGACGAGGTGCCCGACCACCTCAAGGTCGCCGGTGAGCTGCGCCTCGCGCACCGAGACGCGAGCCTCGACGAGCTGGGCCACCACGCCGACCCGCCGATGACGAAGGATGCCGTCGCCGGCCGCATCCGCCGTCTTCTGGCCATGGCCGACAAGCGTGCGCAGCAGGAGGGCATCCCGGGCACCGAGGCCGCCGTGCCCGCCGGACTCGACGTCTGAGCCTGTCCATCGACATCAGCGAGGCGATCCCTGTCAAGGGGTCGCCTCGCTTCGTCATATGGGGGAAGGATCAGGGTCGGCGACACGTTGTCGTCACTAGGATGAGTTAAGTCCGCTCTACGCCGCACCTCGGCGGCGCAGAGGATCGGCAAGCGCCGCGGCGCGGCGCGGATTGGATGAAAGCGACATGGCGACCTACACGCTCCCCGACCTTCCCTACGACTTCGCAGCCCTCGAGCCGCACATCAGCGGCAAGATCATGGAGCTGCACCATGACAAGCACCACGCGACCTACGTCGCCGGCGCGAACACCGCCCTCGAGCAGCTCGCCGAGGCCCGTGACAGCGGCAACCTCGCCAACGTGAACAAGCTCGAGAAGGACCTCGCGTTCAACCTCGGCGGTCACGTCAACCACTCGATCTTCTGGACCAACCTCTCGCCGACCGGCGGCGGACAGCCCGAGGGCGAGCTCAAGGCAGCCATCGACGAGTTCTTCGGCTCGTTCGAGAAGTTCCAGGCGCACTTCACCGCGAACGCCCTCGGAATCCAGGGCTCCGGCTGGTCGGTGCTCAGCTGGGACTCGATCGGCCAGCGTCTGATCATCCAGCAGCTGTTCGACCAGCAGTCGAACACGGCGCAGGGCACCGTGCCGCTGTTCCAGCTCGACATGTGGGAGCACGCCTTCTACCTCGACTACCTCAACGTCAAGGCCGACTACGTCAAGGCCGCGTGGAACATCGCCAACTGGGAGAACGTCGCTCAGCGCTTCGAGGTCGCCCGCGAGAAGACGAACGGCCTGCTGGTACTGTCGTAATCGGGTCGCGTCCCGACGGGCCCAGTCTCGTCGGGACGCCATCTCAGCCAAAAACCCCCGCGCATCGCGTAAGCACTTTTGCTGCGCACAGCGCACGAGAAACAGGGAGACCTGAGTGTCTGTCAAGATCGGTATCAACGGCTTCGGCCGCATCGGACGCAACTACTTCCGCGCGGCTCTCGCGCAGGGAGCGGACATCGAGATCGTCGCGGTCAACGACCTCACCGACAACAAGACCCTTGCCCACCTTCTGAAGTACGACTCTGTGGGCGGCGTCCTCGACGCTGACATCAGCTTCGACGACGAGAGCATCACGGTCAACGGCAAGGCGATCAAGGCGTTCGCAGAGCGCGATCCCGCCAACCTTCCGTGGGGTGAGCTGGGCGTCGACATCGTCATCGAGTCGACCGGCTTCTTCACCAAGGCCGAGGCTGCCAAGAAGCACATCGATGCGGGCGCCAAGAAGGTGCTCATCTCAGCTCCCGGCACCGGTGTCGACGGCACCTTCGTCATGGGCGTGAACGAGGACACGTACAACCCGGAGACGGATCACATCATCTCCAACGCCTCCTGCACGACCAACTGCCTCGCGCCGCTGGCCCAGGTCTTCAACGACGCGTTCGGCATCGACCGCGGCTTCATGATGACCGCTCACGCCTACACCGCAGATCAGAACCTGCAGGACGGCCCGCACAGCGACCTGCGTCGTGCACGCGCCGCTGCGATCAACATCACCCCGGCCGCC
>Ga0308167_1001535_pt1 | contig 26178 bp, 22 predicted proteins | sample PhyCR1_2_FD_202138 | JGI IMG/M metagenome (GOLD analysis project Ga0308167, IMG submission 202138) | Phyllosphere microbial communities from UC Gill Tract Community Farm, Albany, California, United States - DLSLRC.R1 | ecosystem: Host-associated > Plants > Phyllosphere > Unclassified | place... | reverse complement strand
AACAGCTTCTTCAGAATCGCTTCTTTGCGCTCTTCGGAGTACTTCATTGGATTCTTCCCTCTGCCCCCTGTCACGGTTCAAACTCTAACAGCGATTCATGTTCCAACTAGTCTGACACAGGGGGGATTCGTGACGAGCCGTCTCGGCGAGAGGCGTACAGCTATTGCCGGCGCTTTCTCCGCCTGTGCCTCGACGCTCTTGCTTGCCTGGCTGGCCACACACGGTCTTGACAGGCCAGTGTTGGCGGCGGCGTTGTTCTTTCGCGGCGTGGGATTGGGTGCAATCGGCCTCCCGGTGGTCTCGCTGGCTTACGCTTCCATTGGGAACGAAGACCTGCCGATGGCCACCACGACGCTCAACATCGTGCAACGGATTGGCGGACCGATATTGACTACCCTTTGCGCCTTGCTGTTGTCCCGGGAATTGCAAGGACACGCAGGCTGGCTTGGCTTGAATGCATGGAGCGAAACGTTAGGCGCACTCGCGGCGCTCCACGCGATCATGGCAATGACCACGCTGGCGCTGCCCCACTCAAGCAGAACGTGATGTTGCGCTTCAACGATGCTCGGTCGTTCCGACGGAAACAATTCTGTAAGAGCAACAGTCTACCCAAACGCTGGATACTCGCTACATCATCCCTCACCAGCTTGCCCTTCAAAGTTTATCTATGCGCTCCGCATTGTCGTGGAACAGCGCGCGACGCTCTCGGATTTAGCAAAGTCCTTCGTAATCTCCTTGAAGGCACCAAAAACGGCATCATAGCTGCTGAAACGCTTGTCAACCGGAAAGTTACTTACAAACATGCATCGCTCGACGCCGAATGCATCGATGGCATCGAGAACGAATGGCCGAATGCTGTCCACTGCCCACTTCCAATTCGCCATCCCGAGTCCCGAAATCTTGCACGAAACGTTTGGCGAGGAGGCCAGCAGTTTCATCTTTTTTTACAGGTTGCGATGTCGACGGGCATGCCAGTATGGTTGAGAACGAGTGGAGTATCCGGATAAGCGTGAGCCAACGTCGTCGGCTCTTCCATTTGCGTACAGCATAGTTGCAAATCGAATGACAGGTTTCAGCGTGGTAAGAGTGAATAGCCCGCCCGCCATTGCGGGTCGCTCATGACAATGAATTTTAGTTAGTCATTTAGTGACATAAATCAAGTCATATTCTGGGAAACGAGAAGTCTGTGATCGCTTACGTTTTTGCATACGAAGTGCCACACACTGCAAGATTGCTTGTCGAATTTGCCTCGTCGGTTTGCCGACGTGCCCAGTAGGAAAGACGCTTTCGCACCGTCCGTCATTGCATTAACGCCTCTCTTCGGATGAAGCGCAAATCCAAACGGCAACGCATATCGAGGCATACCCTCAGTTGTGTTTTCTCTGTTGAGCGACACAATGAGGTCGATCGCGCACACATCAACTGCCTGTCGTCACACGTGCGCCGCACCCAAAGGCACACGATGTCTTCATCTATGATCACGGCCTGCTCCATTACCTTGCGGCAGGAAAACGCTTTACTAAGAAAGGTAATCTCTTTAACAGGCGAACAACGATCCGCGTCGTCCAGCCATAAAGGCATTATCTGGGTTTACTTAAATGGCCGTTGTAATTTCACCTGTGACTACTGCCTTGACGGACGTAACCGCCAATCAGCTCGTGCTGCGCACGCGACGAACTTCGTCACCGCCCTGTCCAGCCTCCAAGTAGAAACCGGTTACGCTCTGATCTTTACAGGTGGCGAGCCCCTTATCGAGCGCGACTTACTACAACAGCTTTTTCTTCGATTTCCTGACGTTCCGAAAGCGATACAAACCAATGCTAGCCTGCCACGTTCGATGAAAACGTTAGCACCCTCATTTTCGAAAAACGACTGGCTTGCTATATCGGTTCACGACGAAAGCCACGCGACCTCAGAACGACGGCGCAACATTATCGAAACGACAACAATCGCGAATGCGCATCGTATTCCTGTTCTATTTCAACTGATGTGCTCACCGAACAACATCACGGCGATGCTTGCGCTTGCCAAACAATATCGAAATGCCGGTCATCGGACGGCGATGCGTCGGTTATTTCATTTCGACTCACGCTTTTTTAAGGCTTATAGAAACGACATCGCCGCAGCCTCATCGGAGGGATGGGCAGCGCCCGCATTCTTCGAAGACCATTGGGATGTGCGTCAGCCATTTCTTGCATTGAACGTGCGTCTAGACGGATCGATCACCGCAGTCTGCCGAGAGGAAGTGGAGATCGGCAATCTCTACACCGGTTACGACCTCAATCTACTTGCACCACAGAAGGGCCAGGCGTGCGACAGCGTCTGCCACTGCTGCTCCTGCTTATGGGTGCATCAACCGTCTGGATTTGCATGATTACGGGGCCGTTGCTACTGGTTTGCCCACACCTCCCGCCACGTTTTCGCGGTGGCGTAGAGGTGTACTCCCAGTGGCTAATAGAAGCATTGGGGGCACTTTCAAAGGACCTTATCGTTCTCTCCATCATCGACTTCACGAATCCTATACCTAAAAGACAGAAACTGACTTCGACTTTGCAGAAAGGCGTTACCTATTACTGGCTCCAAATTGACGCGCTGTATATGGCACAGCCACGAACGCATTTCTTTAATGAAGCTGTTTTTGATGCTGTCACCAGCATATTGAAAAACCATCATCCTGTAGCGGTTCACGTACAAGGCGGATTCAGGATAACGCCTGCTCCGCTTTTCGCCGCCTATAAATCAAGCATTCCTATAATTTTAACGTTGCATGACTACTACTTCATTTGCCCAACCGTGAATCTGATTGAGTCGAGCGGGAATCGATGCACGGGGATCGTCGACGCGTCGCAATGTGCAACATGCATAACCCATAGATCAACACTTACTCAGGATTGGTTTGAAGACTGGATGGAAGACCATGATGCCTCAGGGGTTTCACTCCACGAATTGGCAACGATGCGGGAAGCCACCCGCAAGAGCCTCGGGCTTGCTAACGTCCTTTTGTCGCCTAGCCAAGATCTTGCAGCGCGCTACCTCCGCACCACTAACAAGCACGAGAAAACCTTGAAAATCCACGTTCATCGTCTTGGCGTGCCCCAGCGTCTTACGGCAGAAGTGGCAATCGGCGCATACCCGCTAAACAGTAACCCTCCAGATCAACGCCTCGTATTTGCTTACATTGGCCATATACATCCACACAAGGGAGTGCACTTACTTGTCGATGCCGCGGCGCGAATGAGCCCGGACACCCGCAACTGGACGTTAAAGATCTATGGAGAATGGGCAGATAGTCCCTATCATCACAGCCTCCACCGATCAGCGGCGCAACATCCCAACATCGCGTTATGTGGTGCCTACGACCCCGATAATATTGCGCAAATTCTCGCCGACGTCGATATCGTTCTCCTTCCTTCGCTATGGTCCGAGAATGCGCCGCTCGTGATGCTGCTCGCACTACGCTACGGTGTGCCTGTAATGGCTTCACGCATAGGCGGTATTCCCGAGTGGGTTCGCGACACAATCAATGGCTGGCTCGTTGCCCCAGGTGATCCGATAGCGTGGGCTAAGGCAATGGCACATTGCATCGAACACCGTGACCGGATAAAAGACCGTGCCGGCAACTGCCGATATCCATTGACCAGTGAAGACGAGGCAAAGGCACTCGTCCGGGTCTACCAGTCATCTGCAGGACAGCGCGAATAAGTCAAGACAGGGAAGCGGCGATGAAACATCAATCCGATGTAAACACGGCAACGACGACACGCGTTCTCTATTGCACGCATGGCGGATGTTGGCCACCTGTACAAGGCGATGCGGTGAGGGTCATGTCGTTGATAGACGCTATGCGCGCGCGCGGGATCCAGGTGCACCTGGCAATCCTTCATGATGCGACGCAGCCACGTGTCGCCGATTACGACGCGCTGCGCATGCGCTGTGACGGTTTGTCGGTCTATACGCCGCTATCTCATGAACGGGTAGACCCGAGCGCACCCGCGGACGATCATTGCCCTGACGCGTATTTGTCCTTGTGCGCGCGAGACCTCGCGCGCATCAAACCGCATGCGCTCATAGCCCAGTTTAGTTATCTATCTCGCTGCCTTACATTGCCAGGCATGCCGAGTGACACGCTAAGAGTGCTAGACGTCGACAATATTCTGCATCAACGTACTGCAGCGTTTCATGCGTGCGGGCTCGAAGAAGATTGGATTCGTATAACGCGACGCGACGAGCTACGATGTTGGCAGCGTGCGCAGGTGATATTAACGGTTCAACCGGCAGACGCCGGCGTGGTACGACGCGCTACACCCGGTGCGGTTGTCTTAACGATTCCGCCTTTGCTTCGCGACGCACCGCAACCCCCCTCTGTCGGTACGCGATTACTTTTCGTCGGCGCAGACAATCCTGCAAACACCAATGGGATATTGGGTTTTTGCCGTCATGTTTTGCCGGTTCTAGTCGCACGTTACCCGCAGCTGAGGCTTGATGTCATAGGAAGCGTGTGCGACGCCTTTGCACGACACAGTGTATCCAATACGCGCGTACATCCTGCCATTTTCCTCCACGGCATCGTAAGCGATCTGACCCCCCATTATTGTCAAGCGACCATCGTTCTTAACCTTGTGCCTGCCGCTTCTGGCATTAACGTAAAACTGCTTGAAGGAATGATGCATCGCCGATGTGTGGTCAGCACAAAGGCAGGAGCCGATGCCCTCGCCATACCCGGTGGCGTAATCATTGCAGACTCGAATAGCGCTTTCGCAACGCTGGTCGGCGACTTACTCCACGACGTCGACAGACGAGAACGGTTGGCGGCCACTGGATACGCCATGGCACGGCAATGGCTTCATCAAACACGTCCTGTCGAGCCGCTTCTCGACAGAATTCAATCTTTATCACGTCGCCGGAACGGACGCACTACGTCGCTACGCTTCGCACCGTCCACCGACATACATCCCCCACGTTCCGTCACAGCGCCGATCTCGGTCTCCGCCGATGCGGCATCGAATGGGCCTATCGCTCCGAAATACGTCATTGTCGATTCAGTAACGCACAGCCACCACCGGTTTCTGCTCGCCATGTTATTCGACAATTTGGGAGGCGATGATATCTGTTGCCTCGTCTTGTATCGCACACGTCTTCTAGCCGTCGCGCGAGTTCGCGCGTTAAATCCTGACGTTCTTTATCTAAATCGTGTTGTTCTTGCGTCGAATATTGACACGGATCTACCTGTCGTCGCGGACTTGCTTGACGTCCTTTTCACCCGTGCGCGTACCACTGGAAAAGCAGTGCACGGCTTCCCCCTCCGCCTACTAGGAATATCATCATGTGCCCCCACCGCACCGTAACGGATGTCGCGAGACGTCCTATCCTCATCACCGGGAGTGCTGGTCTGATTGGCACCGCGGTAATAGCACGCCTTATCCGGCAAGGGCGCAGCGTCATCGGCGTCGACGTGCGCAAAGGGCTCGCCACGGTAACGACAGACATCCTAGACTTGGATCCAGCGGCGGATTATCTCAGGGACATAGCTGGAATCATTCACCTCGCAGCTGTATCGCGCGTGATCGACGCCGAACGCGATCCTTTGCATTGCGCCGAGGTCAACGTCGAAGGTACCCGACGCCTGCTGGAAAGTGTCACGGCAGCGCCTCGGCGACCATGGTTTCTGTATGCGAGCAGCCGAGAAATATACGGGCAGCAATCAGCCATGCCCGTTTCAGAAAATGCAGATGCTAAACCGATGAATACCTATGCTAAATCAAAATGGATTGCCGAGGGGTTGGTTCAGGCCGCACGTCAAAAGGGGCTCCATGCAGCAATCATGCGTTTCTCAAACGTGTATGGCGCGGTGCAGGATCATGCAACCCGCGTGGTTCCGGCGTTCGTCGCACAAGCCCTCGTCAACGCACCGCTTCAGATAGAAGGGGCGAATCATACCTTCGACTTTACCTATATCGACGATGTAGCCGAGGGAATCACACGCTTGGCCGATCATATGGATTCCCAGGAATACGCACCGACTCCTATCCATTTTGTGACAGGTCGACCAACCACACTCGGCGAACTCGCGACTCTAACGATTTCGTTGACTGCGTCGGACTCGACATTGCTGTCGGCACCGCCACGCACGTTTGACGTTGCGCATTTTGTCGGCGACCCGCGCTATGCGGCGTCACTATTACGCTGGAAAGCAGAGCACTCACTCGAAAAAGGACTTAGCCGAATGATTGCGGAATGGCGCCAAACGCTAACAAAGGCATCCGATCCAAACACTTCATACGGACATGCTGTCAAGGGCTTACGACATGTCGATAAAGCAGACCCGAGCCTGATTCCACCGGCAAAGCCCCACGCAGTGGATGCAAAGGCATGAACGCGAGCCCACACCACCAACCATTCGCCGATGCGGTTGCCGCTCTTGATCGCGATGGGTTCGTGCACCTGCCGGGTGTTATAAGTACGGTCGAACTGGATGCATTACGGCATGCCACTGACGCGGTAATCACACGCTCAAGGACACTAAGCGATCACCCACCGGCAGGACAACATGGTTCGCTACCAGGGAATAGCGCAAACTCAAACGAAGCTAGCAAATTTCTGCGTGAGGATGTCAAATACTGCGCTGTTGTCGACAACGAATATGTCGACGGAAACACATTATGCCGGATCGAATACATGCTCGATAAAGGTCCGGAATTCAAACGACTAATAGGGCACCCTACCCTACTAAACTTCGCGGCTCATGTATTACAGTCGCCCTTTCTTTTGACGTGGGAGGACATGATCATAAAAGTACCGTATTGCGGCATTCCAGTCCCGGCGCATCAAGATCTGAAATACCAAAGTAATCAGCATCGCGTATTTAGCGCCGGAATCTATCTGGATGATTCATTTTCCTCCCCTTTCGAATGCATACCAGGAACACACCGCCTAGGGCCACTCGACAAGCCATCATTGGACAAGCTGTGTCGTGAGCGTGTCGACTCGTTTCATCCAATCCTTGCGCAGGCCGGCGATGTCGTCATTCACAATGTCAAGGTGGTTCATCGCTCGCCAAGCAACGCCTCACCCTATGCGCGCCGCACCCTATACTTTGAATTTCGTTCGTTGGCTGCCGTATTGTCGGACAGCCCATGGTCGGTGGAATGGGCGTACGCGCGTCTCGGCTACTTAGCTTATGCTGCACTCATCCGCAATAGATGTCCGGCACTAAAGCTTGCGGACGATATGGCGGGCGTCTCTTACGATCGCGCGGTGACACCGTATTGGGACTTTCCGTTCGAGAAAGGGTCATTATGGAATGACACACCCACTACGGAGACCATGCAGCGGAGATGGCGTATCAACCATGATCGCATTTACCGACTGCGCGAATGTGACGAGCGGTTTTTATGAAAAACCACGCCAAATGCGATCCAACAACGCAGCGAGACTTGCCATCAACCGCAATAGACACCGCCCTGTGTGCCGCGCATTTAGCAACCGGCAGATTCAAGGCGCTCCATGACTACGCAAGAGCGAAACTGGACCTCGCACCACACAACGCAACGCTTTGGACTTATTTGGGCTATTCCCTAGCGCTGGAAGGCCGATCCGAAGCCGCCCAGGAAGCTTTTTTCAAAGCAGTCAATGTCAGAGACACAAATGACGCTGCCTTTCTCGCTTATGCCGACGCCTGTTTATTAAAAGATCAATCCGCAACGGCGTACGGTTGGCATACCAGGGCTCGTCGCCACCCAAGCGCACGGTATGAATATACGAATCTCGAATACCTGTTGCGCGCAATAGGTCGTCACCGCGATGCGGCCCGCCTCACCGATCACCATTTTTGGAATACCTCGTACGCGTTACAGTATTACCCCAGGGGCTACTTAACCCCGCGTTGGGATGGTACGCCGCTACGCGGCCGCGCCTTACTTGTTCATTGTGCAGACGGCTATGGGGATAGTCTATTAAATCTCCGATTCTTGCGTGAATTGGATTTACAACAGGACATCACCCTAGACTGTCCAGAACTGCTTTATCCACTGTTCAGCGCTACCTTTCCATCGCTGCCATGCGTCCGATTCACAGAACCTTTACCCAGGATTTACGACTGCTATATTTCATTGCTAGCGCTGCCTGGGTATAGCGGGACACCGCATAGCGACATCCCAAGCGCTCCTTATATTAACATCCGATTTGACGATAGTAGTCGGAAGATTCCGATTCGGGAGCAGGTCTGTCGGTCCGTTATCTCAAAACATGACGAGGGCCACCGCACCGATGCGCGTCCTCGCGTCGGCCTGTGCTGGCGTGCCAGCGGGTATGCCGAAGAACGAAGCCTAGCCTTAACAGATGTCCTCCCGCTCGCGAAACACATCGACTTGGTTGCGTTACAGAAAGATGTCATGCTGTCGGAAATAGGCGATTTGGACAGCGCATGCTTACCCGTCTACCGACCGAAATTGCAGGATTTCTTAGACACCGCCCGGCAGATTGCTTCGGTCCGTCACGTCATCACGGTAGACACCGCGGTCGCGCATCTTGCCGGCGCGATGGGAAAGAGCATGACGATTGTACTGGTCGATAATCCTGCGCCAATGTGGCGATCCGCGGCATTCAGATCGCGCCTCTACCCTAATGCACGTTTCGTATGGGTAAAAAAAACAGTGCCTAAAAACGCATGGATAAACCAAGATACATTCCATTTCGATACTGCCCAAGCGATCCATACAGTCTACTTGGAAAATTTATGCGAGTACTTACTCGATTCACTTTCTATTGACGGCCTGTTTATTTGATTTATATTTTTTACTTAGTTATACAAATTTAATGGAAAATAAACGTCTTGATGAAAAGCTCTTTGATGAAGGCTACTTCGACTCATTACAGACAGCTCGTGGGTGGATAATGGCGGGACGTGTCGTGGTGGACGGGAAAACCATTACGCAAACAGGCTATCGTGTCAAGGTCAATGCCGCTATCTCCTTACGCGGTATGCGCCTGAAATATGCGAGTAAAGGCGGCTATAAACTCGAGCGCGCGCTACAGAAATTCGAGCTTGACGTCTCCGCCTTGCAATGCTTGGACGCTGGCGCATCCACCGGTGGGTTTACCGACTGTCTCTTGCAAGCAGGCGCCGCCTTTGTTTATGCCGTTGATGTTGGATATGGACAGCTACGCGGCAGCCTTGCATTGGATCAACGCGTACGATCAATGGAACGAACCAATATTGGTTCGGTGACAAGCGCGAGTTTTCAACCGGCCATCGACTTTGCCTGCGCTGATTTGTCGTATCTCAGCATGTCTTCCGCTTTACCGCAAATCCGCAGTTTATTTTCAACAGATGCTTACCGTATCGTCTTTCTTATAAAACCGCTATATGAAGGACTCAATGAACACGATAAGTCGAATACAGAGGCGATCCGTCCTGTGTTATGCAAGCTATTCGAGAGTCTTTCGGAAGAAGGCTTCGTGATTGAGAATAGCTGCGCATCGCCGATTCTAGGCGGTCGAGGTGCGATGGAGTTTCTCGCGTATGCGTGTAGCCAACCGACGCGGGACGCAGCACCATCGCCAAAAATGTCTGCTTCCGTGCTAACCGATGCAGCCATCGCAGACGCTATTGCGTTACCTGTCTTGCCTGTTGAGCAGTTCGTCCGCAACGCATAGCGTGGAGATTGGGATGTCAAGTAAAGACGCGAACGAAGCCAGGCCGTTTTCGTGGGCCGTGCTCCATCGCGCGCGTGCAGCATTTGCGCGCAGTGCCCTCTCCGCTGGATCGTTCAAAGCGTCCACAATTGCCGCTCCAAGTCGCTCAACGCTCCCCCTGACGCTATCCGAGCGCAAGTCGCCCGTACAGTCTGTCGACACTAACCAAGCTTGCGTGTCGTCGAGCATCTCCGGGATGCCTCCCACTCGGGTAGTTACGATCGGGCATCCGCATTGCATCGCTTCAGATAGACTTAGTGGTGTCCCTTCCCAAATCGAAGGCAGTAGCAATAGATCGGCGCAACGGTACCAATCCCCAACGTGGGATTGCTGGCCAGCTAACGTTACACACGCGGCCAGTCCACTACGGACCAATGCTGCCCGCAATGCATTCTTGTCCTCCCCATCGCCAACCCAGACAAACTGGACGTCAGGTGTGCGTTCTTTGACCCACATCACGATTCTGGGATATAAGGCCCAACCCTTTTGCCGAGTGATACGCGCGACGGTGAGCACGCAATGGCTCGCGGATCCGGCGTCGGCCTGCTTTTCAGCAACAGGCATCGGAGGATCTTTCGGTGGTGGTACAACCGCTCCCGACCCGGCATCTACATCAAGGAGGGGCACTCCAGCGCGGGGCAATTGGCGAGTGCCAGATACCGCACCGCGTCTGGAAACGTTTGGCAGAATCTTGACGCATTCCGACGCTACACCGAACGCGCTGGCAATCCATTTACGAGCGGCCGCCGAGACACTAACCAGCTTTAACGCCGCGGCACGACGCCGTAATGCAGCTGGCGCGCGAAAAGGCGCGTCGCACAATTGGAAAATTACGACGCTAGGAATGCCGCGATCAATGCACGCCGCCAAAAATCCGAACGCTGCAGTCGGATCCGGTAAGACGACGATGGCTTGCTTAGGGGAAAGGCGCCCCAATAGCGACATCGCCTCGCTATATTGGTCGGCATTGCTTGGCCAATTCGGCGCGGCGGAACAGCCGCAGTGCCAATCAAACGGCTCCGACGGATACTTTCCAATCCGGGCAATGCGCTGGCGAAATTCCGCTGTTTCTGGCATCGCTGGCATACACGACATAGCGGGCTCACTCGCCGCATCCAGCAACGCTAATAGTTGTGCAGCAAATTCTTCGCATCCGCCATATCCCAGGCTTGGTATGAAAACTAAACGCTTCATTGCTTCCCCTCCCGTTGTCGCATGTGCCGCTGGTGCCGAACAGTCAAGCTCCCCTCATATACGACCACGGCGCATGCGCGTTGGATTGGTATTACAAAGTCCCGCCGAAATCGGTGGAGTCGCATCATGGTGTCAAGACCTCGCACTATATCGCTCTAGAAGCTTCGACGTCGTCGCCGTTCTGTTGGAAAGCCAGCATGCGCAATTCGAACCAGACATTAGCCCGGCGCCCGATACGAGTGAAAGCGTTGGCAACTGCCTCACTGCTGAAGAAAAGGCACACAGCCCATGCAACGTAGCAACCGCAAGCAATGGCGCATATGAAAAAGACGTAACACCTTTAAACGAGGCATTCCGCGCTTTCGATGAGGTTATCGTATTGCCCTTTCCCCACGGCAGCGAGGATCACTGGTCTTTGCAGTGCGATGTAGACGGCATTGACTGGCTTCCAGTCCATGCCCGCCTGATCGGCCAGCGCATCGATATTCTTGTCCCGAACCAATATGAGTATGGATTTAAGCTAGGTGCTTATTTATTATCGTCTCACCCTCGATTACGCGTCATCGGCGTTTGCCACACCGACGAGTCGTATTATCTCCATCTGCAGCGTAAATACGCACGAATATTGTCTGCGGTGATCGCCGTTTGCACGCAAAGCCAACATCGCTTGGCGGGCTATGGCATAAGGGCAATACATGTGCCATACGGCGTGCCTGACTTCGCAGCACCGAGCGACCAACGCATCAAACGCTCCCCTCTTTTTACGATCGGCTATGTCGGACGATTATGCGAGCGTCAGAAGAAGGTATCCCGACTCTTACTGCTAGCGGAGAATATCGTACGCGCAAAGCTACCCGTGTCCTTGCTCGTCTGCGGCGACGGCGAAGAACACGACGCGCTTTATACAGCGCTGCGAAAAAAAGCGATATCGCTGACCTGGACCGGCCCGCGTCACAGAATGGATATGGCTGGCGTCTATGCGCAAATCGACGCACTCATTTTGGTTTCTGATACAGAAGGCACACCGCTCGCGATGCTTGAAGCAATGTCGGCTGGGGTGGTACCGCTTATGCCTGACATTGCCGGAATCGGCGACACCATCGTTCACGGCCAAAATGGCTTTCTATACCCACGCGGCGACATGAATGCCTTAAGTGCGCAGATCGCCACGCTGTCGAATCAGAACATCTTGAACAATAGCGATTTTTCCCAGGATGCCGTCGCGTCGGCTGGCAAGAACCGCATGGCGTCGCATGCGACGTCGACCTGCGGCGACATCCATCACTTGCATTACCTGCACCGAGCTGCGACGCGTTCGACCTATCTCTCGCGATATAGCCTCGCGACCCACATTTCTGCATTGCATCAGGTGTTTCTGCAAGCTACCAACATGACGCATATTGACACATTGGATGCGCTCGCGGTGATCGCGGATCATCGATCGATGCGATGGCATCTCGATGTACTACGTGATACATCTACTTTGGATACCTAATCATGCATTCCAGGATGAGGTGCTTCATTCATTCCTCGCTTCGCCCCTTCGGCATCAGATATGCAGCGATTGGCGGATTCGAGGCGATACAGGCGACTGCAGGCATGCTTGCACCGCTCGCATTGGGCATGCTTGTGCAACGGATGACGGAAATCGTCAACAATGATGCGATATCAACCCATCCAACAACCCTATTCACCATCGGCTGGCCACTGCTGTTCTTCATTTCCACGCTTACCGTCGACATGACCTGCTCACGCGGGTCCGGTGCCTTGTTCATCCACTCGCTGGCACCTCAGCGTCATTCTATCGCTATGCGCCTGCATATGACGGCCCTTTCACGCAAGCAGGACTTTCATACATGCTATCACCCTGGACTGATCTCTCAGCGTGTAACGGAAACCGCTGTCGCGATCAACCAACTGCTTGGCAGCGTCTTTTTCGATTTCTGGCCCACGGCGATCGCGCTAACGCTTGCCGCGTTTACTTTATGCCTGGCCTCGCCGTACTTGGGCTGCTTTATGATTGCTTGGGTCTGCGTTTATGGCATTGTCTCGTATCGTATTGCCCGAAAGGCGGAATCGCTGATTGTCGATGCCGCGGCGTGCGAGGCGCAGACGAATGCTCAGATCACAGATAGTCTGACGAATCAGATGAGCGTGATCTTAAACAACGGCCTTCACACCGAGCGCCGTCACCTCTCGCGTTACCAGTTAATAGAACGCAAAGCGATCAATCGGTCGAATCGATTCTTTGAGCGTTTGCGATGGGGGCAATTTGCTTTCATGGCCATCTTCTGCGTCAGTATTTCCTGCGTCGCTAGTTGGCTTTTCATCAAGGGCGACATTGATCTCGCCCTTTTCACAATGTCCGTCGGAATCGTGCTTCACGTCGTCAATTACACCCATAACCTCAGCCAACGATTGATCGATTACTTCGGCTATTGGGGCAAGATCGTGGACGGCGTCACACATTTACTGCCTTCAGGCCCAATTGACGCAGACACGCACACTGCGACTGCCACTGAGTGCTCACAAGTCGCGGCGGGTGCACCAACGGTGTCGACAGTCGCCGCGACGTACGATGCACCAGAAAGATCTATCCATGCCGCTCAGATGCCTATTGCATCTGCCCTGAACCCTGGGAAGTCCGCGTTCCCCCTTTTAAGCGAGGACTGGCCGAACGGCAAAGCACTGGACATCGTATTCGAAGCGGTCTGTTATGACTTAGGAGATCGGCGTATTCTGAACCGCATTGATCTAACAATTCGACTTGGCGATCGTATTGCCATCGTCGGGCCTTCTGGTGCAGGAAAAAGTACTTTGCTAAGGCTGGTCCTCGGCGTCATAGAACCGACCGAAGGACGTATTTTAGTGGCTGGCCGCGATTTGCGGACCGTCTCACCGGCATGCTGGCGTAACTATCTCGCGGCTGTCCCACAGCAGGCGTGCTTATTCAATCGGTCCATTATTGAAAACGTCTTATACGCCGTACCCACGCTGCGACAAACGTCTAATGCAACACAATCCCTATGCGGGGCACAACCTTCGTTCTTAGCTGCCGATACCGGCAAGGATAAGGACATTTCTTATGCCCCGAACGCTGTCTATCACTCTGCACTGGCGCGCGCGCAGGCGCGTTCATTTGTCTCAGCTTTGCCCGGAGGCGACGACACCCTGATCGGGCCCAATGGCACCACATTGTCAGGTGGGGAAGTTCAGCGTCTTTTACTGGCTAGAGCCTTTGCACGCGACGCAGCGGTAATGGTCCTAGATGAGGCTACGGCAAATCTCGATCCCGTTACGGAATCCGCCGTGTGTGCGCAATGGTTAGCGGCAAAAGTTGGCGCCCCAGGATCAAATGATTTACCAAGTGACATCGAGATGAATAGGACCACCGTTCGAAGCGATACGACGGTGTTGTTCGTTTCGCATCGCATTGAACGAGCGTCAGCGATGCCCCGCATCCTGGTTGTCGTGGACGGACGCATCGTCGCGGACGGCACACATATCGCGCTGTTAGAGAGTAGCCAAGACTATCAATCGTTGTGGAAAGAAGGGAAGCGCGATTACGCGACGTGGACACCCTAATCAGCATTTCGCTGTCGGGTCCTTCGCATCGGATCAGGCGTATTGCATCGATGCTCCGCATTCACGTTGGGCGTTAATCGGCGCCCAACGACCGTCTCGCGGACGTCGCCCCCACGACGGCCAAGCCTGACCACGCTCTGTCAGCCTTCGTGCGTAGACCATGAGTATAAAAGCCTTTGCGAAGTGTTGACGCACTCGCGATGCTCCACGCGATCATGGCAATGACCACGCTGGCGCTGCCCCACTCAAGCAAAACGTGACGTTGCGCTTCGACGATGCTCGATCGAGCGGACGAGAACAAGGTAGTAAGCGCGGCGGTCTAGGCAAACGCTGGATACACGCTACATCACGCCTCGCAATCCTGCCCTTTAAAGTCTATATATGCGCTCCGAATTGTCGTGGAACAGCGCGCGACGCTCGGACTCAGCAAAGTCCTTCGTGATCTTCTTGAAGGCATCAAAGACGGCATCATAGCTGCTGAAAAGCTTGTCTACCGGAAAGTTACTCGCAAACATGCATCGCTCGACGCCAAATGCATCGATGGCATCGAGAACGAATGGCCGAATGCTGTCGACTGTCCACTTCCAATCGGCCATCCCGAGTCCGGAAATCTTGCACGACACGTTTGGCGCTGAAGCCAGCAGCTTCATTCCTTTTTTCCAGTTTTCGATTTCGGCAGGCTTACGGTCCACGGGCATGCCAGTATGGTTGAGAACGACCGGAATATCCGGGTAAGCGTAGGCCAACGCCATCGCCTCTTCCATTTGCGTGCAGTACAGCTGCAAATCGAATGACAGGTTGTAGCGTTGCAAGAGTGAATAGCCAGCCCGCCATTGCTGTTCACTCATGAGGTGCGGATTATCAATGAACGTCTTGACCGGGTCACGATGGAAGTTAAGGCACTGGCGAATTCCCCGCACGTTCGGATATTCGAGATGTGACTCGATTACCTCCTGGACTTTCGGTGATGACAGGTCTGCGAAGGCGACGATTCCGTGCGGATAACCGTGCTTGTCCGCCACGCCCTGGAGCCACCGCGTTTCCGCTACCGGGTCGTTATGATCATATTCGACCTGAAGGTGCACCGTCTTGACGACATTCTGATTCCTGATGTCTGCCAAAAAGTTTTCAATCAGATAGTCTTCACGAATCGCCGAATAATCACCGAAAACGCGCTCAAGCATGGGCCCCTGAAGCCACGGATAATTGCCGTTCTTCAGGTCGTAAAGATGATGATGCGGGTCAATGATGGGGAAATTGTCCACAATGCCTCCGAATACGTTCGAATCAAGTAAGGCGGCTGCCCGCTTTTCCACCAGCGGCGTCGCGCAAGCACGTGCGCTCAGTAGCTACCGGCCGACGGCGGATAGACCCGCTTCACGGTAGCCTGCGCGGCAGGCTGGTCGATTGTTTCCTTCGTAACAAGCGGCTCTTTGAGCGCCAGTTCCTGAGTCGTTGGATTCTTGTTCAAGGCGTTGTTCACCTGCGTGGTGGCGTCGATACCTTGGCCGACTGCTTCCTGCAGGAAAATGCCCTGGATGGCGCCATCACGCAATAGCTTGATGGTGGTCGGACTGCCATCTGCAGTTACAACAGCAACCTTGCCTGTGAGCCCCCGCGTCTGTAGCGCTTTGGCGGCGCCGGTCGCCGCTTCATCGTACATTCCGTAAATGGCCTTGACGTCGGGATGGGCGGTCAGGATGTCGTTCGCCTGCGAAACAGCCTCGTTGACAGTCAAGCCATGGGTTTCAAGAACCTGAACCAGATCGCAGCCGTCCGCGGCAAACGACTCCTTTGCACCCTTCATATATTTTTGCGCGTTCTCGCGGTCTTGCGGCAGCGAGAGCATCGCTATCTTGTTGCCACCGCGCTCCTTCGCCAGTTTGCAGACATAGGCGCCTTGTGCCTTGCCGGTGTCAAAATTATTAGCAGTGACTGCTGATGTGTAGTCTGTCTGTCCCGCTTGGGGACCGATGCCCGCAAACGCGATAGGGACGGACTTCTCTTTCAGCAGCCTCAATACGGGAGGCGTGCTGGTTGAACTGACGGGACCCATCACGATGGCGGATACGCCTCGTGTCAGCGCCGTCTTCACGTTGTCCATCTGCTTCGCGGGAGAGTTCTCGGAGGTAAATTCCACGTAGTTCATGCCCAGTTCCTTCGCGCGTTCCTTGACGCCGTACGCAACCCACTGCCAGTACGAAATATCCAACGATGGCGCGATATAGGCAACCGTTTGCTTGGCCTGTGCCAGCGCCGACTGTGATGCCATCGCGAGGCAAGCCAGCGCGCTACAGACAGCCATCGCGGTCAAAGGCTTTTCAAGTTGGCGAAATGGGGTGAGTCGAAAAACGTTCATCATGGTCTCCTTGCTTGGTATTATGCCGCCGGCTTATCGCCGTGCTTTGGTGATGCGATCGACCAATACCGCGATGAGTATCACGATACCTGTCACCGTGCCTTGCCAGAAACTGTTCACGCCAATAAGATTCGCACCGTTCTGGATGATCGTTATCATCAACGCGCCGAGCAGCGCACCAATAGCGGACCCGGTGCCTCCGAAGAGGCTTGCGCCGCCAATAACCACCGCAGCGATTGCCTGAAGCATCAAGCTGGATCCCGCTGTCGCTTCCGCATTACTGATATACGAGACGCTTACAATGCCTGAAAATGAGGCAAGCAATCCGGAAATTACATAAGCGCACAAACGAACGCGATTCACAGGGATACCAATGACGCGAGCGGAAGCGCTGCTGCTACCTACGGCATACAGCCACCTCCCCGCTACAACCTTGCGCAGACAGAACTCGATAACAACCAGCAGCAGCGCGCACCACAGCACGTAATTGATGACCCCGGGAATCATCGCACCAGAATTGAGCAGCCAGTAATTCGGGTCATTGATAGGAAGCGAGTGACCGTCGGTTACGATGAACGACAGACTTCCGGCGATGGCATACGTACTAAGCGTGACGACGAATGGCGCGAGACCTACGAAAGTCACAAGCGCACCATTCATCAAACCGATGATGAAACCCACGGCCAAGCCGGCGATGCTGCTGACGATGGCGCCATGACCATGCGACATCGCCAGACCGGTGACCATGCCTGTAAGGGAGAAAACAGAGCCTACCGATAGATCGATACCACCCGTGATGATCACGAGAAGTACACCGAACGCCATGATGACGAGCGGCGCCGCGGCTTGGGTAACGTTCGCTAGATTTCCCATCGACAACGCGGCCGGAACGACCATACCAACAGCAAATTCGATGACGACAATGGCAATCGCGATGGCAATCTCGGTCCGATACGTCGACAATATGTGCCGGATGCCTCCGCCTGGCTCTTTCGCGCTGCTGCGCATTGCTTGCGTTACTGCTTTCATGCTGTGTCTCCTGTCTTATATTCTGTCGTCGAAACCTTTTACGTTTCAGGCTGCCATTCCTGTAGCGCTAGCAAGGCTTGTTTCATTAAGGCCAGGATGGCGGAGCATCCCGGTCGGCCTACCTGAAAGGTCAAACGCGAGCACCGTGTCACACAACTCGACCAGTTCCACGTATTCCGTTGACCACCAGACAACTGCCGTACCCTGCTTGGCGAGTTTGCGAATGAGCGCGTAGATTTCGCGCTTTGTCCGAATGTCAACGCCGCGCGTAGGTTCTTCCAGCACCAGCAGTTGCGGCTTCAGATTCAGCCAGCGCGCAACCAGCACTTTTTGCTGCGTACCGCCGCTCAAGGTGGCGGGAGCGTGCCATAGGGAGCCGGCGCGTATCTTGAGTGCATCGAGAAGGTTCTGCCCTTCTTGAAGCTCCTCGTGCCGAACGATTTTTTTTCGTTGGACGACGCGCTGCGCCACCATCAGGTTGTCGATGATGGGCAACGTTGCAAGCATGCCTTTGTTTGCTCGGTCGCCGGATATGTAGCCTACGCCAGCGCGGGCCGCATCAGATGGTCCGCGATGATTGACCGATACACCCGCTCGCTCGATACGCCAGCGAGGTTTAGGCGCGATTCCCGTTAGTGCCTCGATCAATTCCAGAGGGCCGGTTGGCGCGCCTGCCAGTCCGATGATGGCGCCCGGACGTATTTCGAATTCGATATCATCCTGGCAAACGATGACGGGGGCTTCAGCGGTGCTATGGCCGTCATAGCTTTCGTCGTATCCGTCTCGCAATTCCGATGCAGCTTCCAGGTTGACCTCGATTTGCGGGTCCGGCTCGACCGATTGCCCCATGTGGTCGATGATTTCACGGTCCGTGATCGTGTCGAGCGGCGCACGGTCGACGGCGGTCTTGCCATCACGAATGATGGTGCAGACATCGGCAATCTGACGTATCTCCCGCATGCGATGAGAAACAAAGAGAACGGCAAGATTCGTTTCGACTATCAGCCTTCGAATGACGGCAAAGAGACGCCCGGTCTCGGCAGCGGTCAGATTTGCTGTCGGCTCGTCGAGCAATAGCAGCTTCGCACCGGAGCGCAGCGCACGGGCTATTTCCACCAGTTGCCGCTCGTGAAGCGATAGCTCGCCCACCAAGCGATGAACCGATTCCCTTGCGAACTGCGGGTCAATTAGCGAAAGGGCTTCAGTCGCAAGCGCGCGTGAGGTTCGCTCACTGTATGTTCCGAACGCCCGATGCATTCGGGGCATGGCGATATTTTCCGCGACCGACAGATGCGGAAGCAATGCCAGCTCCTGATTGACGACGGCAATCTCCCCGGTACTCGCTGGAGAGGTTGAGGCGTCGCCAATGTCGCGCCCCGAAAACTGAAGCGTGCCCCCGTCCCGTTGATGCTGGCCGGAAATGATTTTGATGAAAGTCGACTTCCCCGCGCCGTTTCCACCAAGGAACGCGTGAACCTCTCCCGGACGAACAGACAAGTCGAAGCCCTTAAGGACACTGGTAGGCCCAAAGCTTTTGATGATTGATTTTGCGAGCAACAACGTGGGTTGTTCGACCATTGCACGTCTCCGTCGCGAAAACCGCGAGCGAGCGTCTCCGATCGCAAGTCGCGAGAGCGGCCTGCAATGCGTGACAGATTCTGAAGGCTTGACTGAGTAGCTGGGAATGCAGCAAGCCGGACTCCCTGCCGGGGCTTTGCTTAGCCGTGGGCGATGGTGATCATGTCACCACGGGCAACGTACTTGCCTGAAAAAGAATTCAGGGTATTCATCTATGTCTCCTGTGCGGCTGCTGCACCGCGCCATATTTATATGAGGCACGACTTTAGGCCACTGGCGGCCTGACACGGGGTAACATTTCACGTGTTTTCGTGTCCGTATCGTTTGATGTCGAGGATGGCAGCGACTACCGTCAGAAGGCAATGCAGTTTTGTTCAATCGTGACTGAAAAAAATTTTATCATGCGAATTCCGCCGTTGAAGGCCATCATCGCGTTCGAGAGCATTGCACGTACGAAGAGCGTGAATCGAGCAGCAGAAGAGCTTGACCTTACGGCGTCGGCCGTCAGTCATCAGCTTAGCAATCTGGAGTCAATGATCGGGCAATCCCTGTTTCAACGAACAGGACGTGGTCTTGTCCTGACACCCACCGGGGAGCGCTATCTCGCGGACGTAACGGGGTCGCTAGCAGACCTCAGCCGGGCGACCGAGCGTGCCTCGAGCACGAAGGAAGTCGACATCCTGCGTGTGCATTCGAGCCCGAGTTTTGGCTTGATGTGGCTATTGCCGCGGCTATCCTCGTTTCAGGAAGCAAATGGCGACGTACAACTGAACGTCGCCTGTTCATACGAGAACATATCGTTTTCGAACGGATATTACGACATAGACATTCGTCATGGCTATGGAGAATGGAGCAACCTCGAAGTGCGTACGGTCCGGGGCGAATTCATCGCCCCACTCGCATCACCGGCCTACCTTGAGCGGCATCCGGTGAAGACGCCAGATGACCTGCTGGCCGAGCGCCTCGTCTATTCCGAGACGCCGCTCGTTCAGTGGCGGCAATGGTTTGGCCGAGCCGGCGTTGCTGGCGCAAACAAAACGTTCGACTTTTCGTTCGACCGTTCCTACATGTCGATTGAAACGGCGTCACTCGGGCTCGGCATTGCTCTGGAAAGCGTGATGATGGCTTCCCAAAAAATAAAGGACGGCGCTCTCGTGCAGGTCTTCGACGATAGCCATTCCGTAGAGGTAGGTGCACATCATCTCGTTTACCCCAGTCAAAATGCCGAGTTGCCGCGAGTCGCAAAATTTTTGACCTGGATTGAAACGGAATTCGAACGCTGCAAGGCAGATGCACAGGGATAACCCTGGAGGCTGAAAATTTCTCAGCTATGGTTGAAGGGAACTGTGTTGATGCGAGGTTCGCTGGCGGACAAACTTCGCCTACCCCTAGCTCATCAACGGAGACACCCACATGTTGCTCGAGAATCAAGTCGTTATCATCACGGGCGCCGCATCGGCACGCGGCATCGGTAAAGCGACGGCAAAAGCGATGGCTGCGCAAGGCGCGCGCATCGCGATTCTGGACCTGAACATGGCGGACGCGGAAAGCGCCGCGCGCGACCTCGGGGATGGCCATCTCGGTCTGGCGTGCGACGTCACCGATAAGAAAGCCTGCGTTGCCGCAGCAGATGCGGTTGTCTCACAATATGGTCGCATCGACGCATTGATAAACAACGCGGGCATTACGCAGCCCATCAAGACACTCGATATCTCCAAGAACAACTTCGATGCCGTTGTCGGCGTGAGCCTGCTAGGAACGCTGTACATGTCGCAAGCCGTCATCCCGCACATGAAGCAGCGGCAGCGTGGCAGCATCGTCTGCATGTCTTCCGTCTCCGCGCAACGCGGCGGCGGCATTTTCGGCGGCCCTCACTACAGCGCGGCGAAGGCCGGTGTCCTCGGGCTTGCCAAGGCGATGGCCCGGGAATTCGGTAGCGACCATATCCGCGTCAATGCCATTACGCCGGGCCTTATTCAGACGGATATCACGGGCGACAAGCTGACCCCTGAGATGCGCGCGGACATCATCAAGGGCATTCCGCTTGGGCGTCTCGGAGAGGCAAACGACATCGCCAATGCCTGCCTCTTTCTAGCAAGCGACCTTTCTACCTATCTGACCGGCGTCACGCTCGACGTCAACGGCGGCATGCTCATTCACTGACGTTGCCTTCATTCGCTCCTTGACAGCAGGAGGCGCGTACGACGCACGTGTATTGACCAAGGCGTCAAGCCGCTCAAGCGGCACTAAAGCATGGCACCGGTCCCGTCGCGGCGACGGGCCGAGAGGACAGGAGACCACCGATGAAATCCAGACTGGCCAGCCCGGGAATCGGAGCAGACTTATCCGCTTCCAGCAATGCCTCGAACTTCGAAGTAAGGACCTATGCAAAGGTTGCGCGTCATCTGATTCCGTTTCTCATGCTTTGCTATCTCGGCGCATACCTCGACCGGGTAAACGTTGGCTTTGCAAAGTTGCAGATGCTCAATGACCTCCGCTTCTCTGAAACCATCTACGGCATCGGCGCGGGCATCTTCTTCTTGGGCTACTTCCTTTTCGAGATTCCTAGCAACCTTATTCTCCACAAAGTCGGTGCACGCAACTGGCTCGCGCGCATCATGCTGACCTGGGCGGTGATTTCCGCAAGCTTTGTGTTTGTGAAAACGCCAACCACGTTTTATGCCCTGCGCTTTCTGCTGGGCGTCGCCGAAGCCGGATTTGCTCCGGGCGTCATTTTGTATCTGACCTACTGGTTTCCCGCCGCACGGCGCGCAAAAGCGCTTTCGATGTTTTTCATGGCGATACCAATGGCCGGCATCCTCGGGGGCCCCCTCTCCGGCTGGATCATGCATACATTCCAGGGCGTGCAAGGCCTCGCGGGATGGAAATGGCTGTTCATGCTGGAAGCATTGCCTTCGCTGCTTCTTGGGGTTGCGATTTTTCTGTATCTCGACAACGGAATCGCCAGCGCGAAATGGTTGTCCGAGGACGAAAAGGCGCTCCTCAAACGCAATGTGGAAAGCGATCGCCAGGCGGCTACCGAGCACGTGTCCATCCGCGCGTTCGTCCGCGACCGTCGTCTCTGGCTAATGGCTGGCATCTACTTCTGTGTCGTTCTTGGTCAATACGGTCTGACCTTCTGGCTACCGACAATCATTCGTCGCACAGGTGTCGCCGACCCGCTGTGGGTTGGTGTCCTGACCGCGATTCCGTACATGTGCGCCATCATTACATTGCCACTACTCGGAAATAGTGCCGATAGGCGTCGCGAACGACGTTTGCATCTGGCGATTCCGATGCTGGTTTCAGCTGCCGCGTTCGCCGTACTACCGATGCTGGGAAGCGTGGGCCCATCGATTATTTGCATGAGCGTCGCTGCTGCGGGCATTCTCGCCTCATCGTCGTTGTTTTGGGCGCTTCCCACCGCGGTTCTCAGCGGGGTGTCCGCCGCCGCTGGAATTGCAGCGGTCAACTGTTTCGCCAATCTGGCCGGCTTTTTTTCGCCTGCCATTGTCGGATGGCTCAATGACTTCACCGGCAAGGCGACCGCAGGCCTCATCTTCATTTCCACAGCCGTCGTGCTGGGCGCGATCCTGGTGTTCTTCGTGCCCGCGAAGACCGTCAATCGCTGAACAAGCTGTTTCAAGGAGACGAGTAAATGAGTACAACCGTCATCGAGGATGTATCGCTTGCAGAGCGCGCATACCGCATCCGCCGCAACGCCCTGCTGATGGGCGAAGTACAGGGCCAGGGCTATATCGGCCAGGCTCTCGACATCGCCGATGTTCTGGCCGTTTCCTATTTCGGCGCAATGCGTTACCGCGCAGCGGAGCCAGACTGGGAGCACCGGGACCGCTTCCTGTTGTCGAACGGTCACTACGCCATCGCGCTCTACGCTGCACTGTTCGAAGCCGGCATCCTTCCCGAGGAAGAGCTGGAGACGTATGGTAGCGATGACAGCCGGCTGCCGATGTCCGGCATGGCGAGCTACACACCCGGCATGGAAATGTCCGGCGGGTCACTCGGTCAAGGACTTACGATTGCAGTGGGCCGGTGTCTCGGACTCAAGAACAAAGGTTCGAAATCCCTTGTGTACACGCTCTTCTCCGACGGCGAGCTGGACGAAGGCGCCATCTGGGAAGGTCTTCTCTCGGCGGCGCATTGGAAGCTGGATAACTTGATAGCGATGGTCGACGTCAACAATCAACAGGCGGATGGTCCCTCGACGCACATCATGGCTTTCGAGCCGCTAGTTCCGAAGCTGGAAGCGTTTGGCTGGTACGTGCAACGCGTGAACGGAAACGATATCAATGCCGTGAAGGCGGCCTTCGACAACGCGCGAAACCTGAAAGAGGCGAAACCGCGGATCATCGTGTGCGACACGAAGATGGGCTGCGGCGTGCCTTTCCTCGAGCAACGGGAGAAGAACCACTTCATCCGCGTGGATGCTCATGAATGGAAGCTGGCGCTGGATGCACTCGACAACACTTTTGCAGGGAGCAAGGCATGAACTCGGTTATCGATAAAAAACCTCGTTTGAAGACGTCGGCGATGATTGCATCCATCGCCGGCGACGACCAGGTCACTCGGTCTGCTCCGTTCGGTCACGCGCTGGTCGCGCTCGCTTCTTCGAAGCCAAACGTCATCGGCATGACGGCTGACCTGGGAAAGTACACCGACCTCCATATCTTCGCGAAAGCGTTCCCGGACCGGTATTACCAGATGGGCATGGCGGAACAACTTCTGATGGGCGCTGCCGCCGGTTTCGCCCACGAAGGTGCGCAGCCTTTCGTCACGACTTACGCGGTGTTCGCAACGCGCCGCGCATATGACTTTATTCATCAGACCATTGCCGAGGACAACCTCGATGTCAAAATTGTCTGCGCGCTGCCCGGCCTGACGACCGGGTATGGGCCGAGCCACCAGGCCGCCGAAGACCTGGCGCTCATGCGGGCAATGCCAAACATGACAGTGATTGACCCATGCGATGCGCTTGAAATTGAACAGATGGTACCGGCCATTTCAGCGCATAAAGGCCCTGTGTATGCGCGTCTCCTGCGCGGTAGCGTACCCGCTGTTCTTGATGAATACAATTACCAGTTCGAACTCGGCAAAGCAAAAATGCTGCGTGACGGGAGCGACGTGCTGATCATCTCGTCCGGCATTATGACAATGCGGGCGCTGGAAACCGCAAAGGCACTAGAGTCGGACAAAGTAGACGTCGCAGTGCTGCACGTTCCAACCATCAAGCCGCTCGACACGGAGACCATCATCCGCGAGGCAAAGCGAACGGGGCGTATGGTCGTCGTTGCCGAGAACCATACGATTATCGGCGGTTTGGGGGAGTCTGTCGCAACCACGCTCTTGAGCGCCGGCGTTTCGTGTACGTTCAAACAGGTCGCCCTGCCAGACGCGTTTCTCGACGCAGGTGCACTGCCCACACTCCACGATCGATATGGTATTTCGACAAATGCCATGGCGGCCAATATTAAGCGATGGCTGGCGTAAGCTTAAGCGGTGTGGCGGGCTCCTGAAATTCACGCTCGACATTTTGCCGCAGCGACGGCGCACCAGAAGGTGCATCGCTGCTGGCGATGTAAAATGTCGTATCTATTTCCGTGGACAGCCTATGAAACGCTTCGTGGCTTAAGGTGTTGCGACGACCGGTTGAATCTACCCAATGTGCTACGCGTAGAGTTGCGCGATATCAAACCGGCAATTTGGCGCAGAATCGTGATGCCCGGCAAGATCCGGCTGGGAAAACTACATGTCGTGTTGTTGCTTGCCATGGGCTGGGACGGAGGGCATATACATGAATTCATCTTTGGCGACACCCACTATGGCATACCTGAGGACGCGGGATTCGCGGATGACCCACCGATATCAAATGAGGCACGCGTGACCTTCGCCAAAGCCCTGGGAGGGCTTCGCACATTTACGTACGTCTATGACTATGGTGACAACTGGCAGCACCGCATCAAGGTTGAGAAGGCATTGACCCCAGACCCGAAGCTACGACACCCACTCTGTATCGATGGCGAAAACGCGTGTCCGCCGGAAGACGTGGGCGGGGCTCCTGGGTATGCTGACTTCGTAGACGCGATCAGCGATTCCTCGCATGAAGAACACCAGCATTTAAAGGACTGGTATGGTGGCAGCTTCGATCCCAAGGCATTCGACCTTGTCCTGGTCAATCAGGGGCTCTGCGAAGTTGTGCTCTAATCGTCAAGACCGTCTGTAATGATGCTTACACTTCCAGTAGTCCGTCATATCCCCCCTTCTCCGCCCGCGTTGGCCAGGCCGCGCCAGCAACGGTAGCAGAAGTGTCACACTCAGCACTATCTTGACAGTCGAGCATTTTCACGGCGTCCTGCCACGCGTCAAAAATAGCCAAGTCCTTTGTCATCTTTCGCTTTGAATAACGATTACCCGATTGATTCATACCCTCTTCGTTCCTAATGCATACGACCACTAAGATCGTATGAATTATTGTTAAATAAAAATCACCTTAAATAAAAGCATTCCAAGAAAATCGACCATGTCAGAATTGCGGACCTGCGCACCGATTTTCCGACCGCACAGACTCAAACCCACACCGATCATCGGTAAGAATAATTAGTCGGCCCTGAACAATTGGTAGAGCCGCGTGACGTAAGGCTTTGATGCTGTATCAGGGTTGAGGGATTTGCAAGGAACGGGCATATTACGTGTTGAATCCTGCAAATTCTGACGAGGTTTGA
>Ga0308167_1001533_pt1 | contig 26213 bp, 26 predicted proteins | sample PhyCR1_2_FD_202138 | JGI IMG/M metagenome (GOLD analysis project Ga0308167, IMG submission 202138) | Phyllosphere microbial communities from UC Gill Tract Community Farm, Albany, California, United States - DLSLRC.R1 | ecosystem: Host-associated > Plants > Phyllosphere > Unclassified | place... | reverse complement strand
TAGATTGACACGTTAACAGGGTCGTTTTTGACCAAACTATTAGCTAACAGAAGTTGGAGTCTGCGATGAAAAAAATCATAATTGCCACAGTATTAGCCGGTATCAGCGTCTCTGCATCAGCGGCGGAAACCATTCGTTTTGCTGCCGAAGCTTCTTATCCTCCATTTGAATTCATGGACGCCAACAACCAGATGCAGGGCTTTGATATCGATCTGGCCAATGCCATCTGTAAACAGATGAAAGCGACCTGTACGTTCACCAATCAGTCTTTCGATAGCCTGATCCCAAGCCTGAAATTCAAACGTATCGATGCGGTGATTTCCGGTATGGATATCACCCCAGAACGTCAGAAACAGGTTGCGTTCACCGCGCCATACTATGACAACTCTGCGCTGTTCATCGCTGAGAAAGGCAAGGTTACCGACATCGCCGCGCTGAAAGGTAAACGCGTTGGGATGCAAAACGGTTCAACACACCAGAAATACCTACAGGAAAAACATCCTGAAATTACGCCAGTTCCGTATGACAGCTACCAAAACGCCATTCTGGATCTGAAAAATGGCCGTCTGGATGCGGTATTTGGTGACACTGCGGTAGTGAACGAATGGCTGAAGCAGAATGCGACCCTGTCCGCCGTGGGCGACAAAGTGACCGATCCGAACTACTTCGGCACCGGTCTGGGCATTGCCGTGCGCCAGAACAACGCGGAACTGTTGAACCAATTTAACACCGCGCTGAACCAGTTGAAGCAAGATGGCACCTATAAAACCATCTATAGCAAGTGGTTCCAGCAGTAATATCTCTTAGGTATTTAGTGGTGTAGGCAATCCACGGGTTCAGAGAATATACCCGATAGATTTCAAGATGCAGGCAGGCGTCCAACGCACCTGCAGTTTGAAAGATGGCGGGTATAGTGCCTATCTTTGTAGGCGTAATAAAAAGTATCATTCAGGCGTGTTGAGCGCTTGATGGGATAGGCTCCAAGCAATGATTGAATTTCAACCTTTATTAAGCGCAGCGGGTATGACCGTTGGCCTCGCGCTTTGTGCATTAGTTCTTGGGCTGATATTAGCCATGATTTTCGCCGTCTGGGAATCGTCACACGTTAAACCGGTAGCTTGGCTGGGCACTGCATGGGTAACACTGGTGCGTGGACTACCTGAAATTCTCGTCGTGCTGTTTATCTATTTTGGTTCAGCGCAGCTGTTGATGGTGCTTTCAGACGGTTTTAATCTGAATCTGGGCTTTATCCAGATCCCTATCCAGTTGAATATCGAAAACTTTGAGGTGAGCCCCTTCATTTGCGGCGTTATTGCGCTGGCAATGTTGTATGCGGCCTATGCCTCTCAAACCCTGCGTGGCGCACTGAAAGCCGTTCCTGAAGGTCAGCGCGAAGCTGGTCAAGCATTAGGATTAAGCCAAAGCGCCATTTTCTTCCGTTTGGTCATGCCGCAGATGTGGCGTCATGCGCTGCCGGGATTAGGTAACCAATGGCTGGTACTGCTGAAAGATACCGCTCTGGTTTCATTGATCAGTGTAAATGACTTAATGTTGCAAACCAAAAGTATCGCTACCCGAACTCAAGAGCCGTTTACGTGGTATATGGTTGCCGCGGCGATTTATTTAATTATTACCCTTTTCAGCCAATATATTCTGAAGCGAATCGAACTGCGTACCACGCGCTTTGAGCGGGGGAATGCCTAATGTTTGAGTACATTCCCGATATTATTCAAGGGTTGCCGACCAGCCTGACGTTAACCGTGGTTTCCTTGTTGGTAGCTTTGGTGTTGGCTTTGCTGTTCACCATCGTGTTGACCTTGCGCCCAGTCGTACTGACTCAGTTGGTTCAGGGCTATATCACGCTGTTTACCGGCACTCCGCTGCTGGTGCAAATCTTCCTGATCTATTATGGCCCTGGCCAGTTTGACTGGATAAAGCAGACGCCGTGGTTGTGGAGTATGCTATCGCAGCCTTGGCTGTGCGCCATGGTTGCCTTGGCGTTGAACAGCGCGGCGTATACAACTCAGCTGTTCTACGGCGCGGTGAGGGCGATTCCATCGGGTCAATGGCAATCCTGCGAAGCCCTCGGCATGTCACGCAGCCAGACGTTACGTATTTTGCTGCCGTTCGCGTTTAAACGCGCACTGTCGTCCTATTCCAACGAAGTGGTGTTAATTTTTAAAAGTACCTCTTTGGCATACACCATCACGCTGATGGAAGTGATGGGCTACAGCCAGCAGATGTATGGCCGTACTTACGACGTTATGGTGTTCGGCGCAGCGGGCGTGATTTACCTGTGCGTAAATGGTTTACTTACGTTAATTATGCGTATAGTTGAACGCCGTGCACTGGCCTTCGAACGCAGAAACTAACCTAATCATTTAGAATACTTACTAAAAGCCAGCCATCGCGCTGGCTTTTTTGTGTCCATAAAAAACACACAATAAATATTTAACCAAATATATTGCATATAAATTCACTTAATGGCAAAGTCAATTCTGTTCACTTAGCCGTCATTGCGCATGAACGTCGTTCCGTTCGCGCGAATACCTCAAAATAAAGACGGTCGCCTAAAGATACTATTTCAGACAGGAGTTTTACGATGAAAAAGCTGATGGTTTGTGCATTACTGGCAGGAATGAGTTTTACCGCAACCGCAGCGGAAACGATCCGCTTTGCCTCTTCTGCCACCTATCCACCGTTTGAATCCATGGATTCAAACAACCAGATCGTTGGCTTTGACATGGATTTGGCCAAGGCGCTGTGCAAACAGATGCAGGCAACCTGCACATTCACCAATCAGGCCTTTGACAGCCTGATCCCTGCGCTGAAATTCAAACGTTATGATGCCGTTATTTCTGGCATGGATATCACGCCGGAGCGCCAAAAGCAGGTCACCTTTACCCAGCCCTATTACGCTAACTCCGCCATTATCATTGCGGACAAAGGCAAATATAAAACCTTCGCCGATATGAAAGGCCTGCGCGTAGGAATGGAAAATGGCACCACCCATCAGAAATATTTGCAGGATAAGCATCCTGAAATTAAAACTGTGGCCTACGATAGCTATCAAAACGCGATTCTGGATCTGAAAAGTGGTCGTTTAGACGGTGTATTTGGCGATACTGCGGTCGTCAATGAATGGCTGAAAAGTAATCCTAATCTCGCCGCCGTGGGCGATCACGTGACCGATGCGCAGTATTTCGGTACCGGCTTAGGGATTGCCGTTCGTCCTGAAAATACCGCTCTGCTGGCACAGCTCAATAAAGCGTTGGACGACATCAAAGCCAATGGGACATACAAAAAAATCAACGACCAGTGGTTCCCGCAATAAATAAACTCCCCCTCTCCCACATCGGGAGAGGGTTCGCTGAAATTCTGAATTTTATCCCTTATCCTTCATGGTAATACCCTCCCTCGCCGCGTTTTGCTACCTTAGCCCAATTAACGTGGACTAAACCAAACTCAGGGAGACTTCATGTACCACGCACTTTATTCCTCGCCCGTTGGCATGCTCAGATTAGTTTCGGATGAACAAGGGTTGCGCCAGCTGTGGCTACCCAATGAGATAGAAGAAAAGGTCTGCCCTTCCGAATGGATTGAAGATGAGGATTTCAGCATCAACCGCCAGATCCGCGACTGTTTAGATGCCTATTTTGCTGGGGAAAAACAACGCTTTGATAACCTACCGCTCGCGCCCGTTGGTACAGCGTTTCAGCAGTCGGTATGGAAGGAATTACTTACCATTCCATACGGCACCATCAGCCACTACTCGATCATTGCCAATGCGTTAAACAATCCGAAAGCCGTGCGTGCCGTGGGCGGTGCAGTGGGAAGAAACCCCATTTCGATTCTCATTCCCTGCCATCGCGTGCTCGGCAAAGATCTTTCTTTGACCGGTTACTCAGGCGGCTTACAGATCAAAAAAGCCTTGCTCGATCTGGAGAAAATCAGCTACCGATCCTGACGAACTAACAACGTTAACACTTCGTAATGTGCCGTATGCGGGAACATATCGAAGAGCTGTACTTGTTCGATGCGGTAATTTTCCAAGCGTGCAATATCCACAGCCATCGTCTGCGCATTGCAGCTTGAATAGAGAATGTATTGCGGAGCCATGGTGCTGAGATAAGCGCAAAGCTCGGCTCCAATCCCACGGCGAGGCGGATTGACTAAAACCAGCTCGGGCACTTCGCCTTCAGCGGTGGCAAAACGCGTTGAATCCAGTGCGGCGAATTGGACGTTATGCAGGCCAATTTGCTGTGCAGAACGCGTCGCGCAGGCGATGGCTTCGGCACTAATCTCAATGCCGGTGAGTTTCATCTCTGGCGTTGCGCAGTGCAATCCAAAGCCCCCCACGCCACAGAACAGATCCCACATGCTGCTGACATTAAGCTTACGCACCCAGTCGCGCGCGGTGGCATACAGCGCTGCGGCAACCTGAGGGTTAGTTTGGAAAAAACTCTGCGGGCGAATATACAGCGGAATTTGGTTAAACGACTCTTCCAGCGCCTGCTGTTCGGTGAGAAAGACTTCCGTCTCCCCTTCCAAAATAGCCATATGCACCGGTTGAATATTGGCCGTGATCACCGCGAGCTGAGGCAGTTGCTGCTGTAACCAAGGCAATGCCTGACGCAGCTGCGCCAACTTAGTTTCCGAGCGCAATACAAAGCGCAGCATAAGTTGGCCATTTTTCTGGCTTTCGGTTAACAGTAAATATTTTAGCTCGCCGCGTTTACGTTCTACGTTATAAGGCGTTAATCCTGCACGGGCGATAAATACTTTAAGCGTATCGAACACCGCGGCAAAAGCGTCGGGATAAAGCGGGCATTCGCATAAATCAACCGCCGTTCCATCACGATGCAGCATGCCTAGCAGCGGACGTTCTACGCTGCCGCTAACAACCATCTTAGCTTTATTACGAAATGCTTGTTCTGCACTGCTAACAACCGGTAGCCAACGCCCGACCGGCAAGGCAGACATCAGCGCTTCTAGCTGCTGCTGTTTTTGGGTAATTTGTTGGGCATATGGCGTTTCAAGCCACTGACAAGAGCGACAGGTTCCCGACTGATACAGGGCACAGTGCATATTACAAAGACTCTATTGAATAAGAAAAGATGGGGTTACGGCGGCGCGGATTGTAGCATAAAGGCCTAGGTTCTGGCGAAACACCGACGGTAAATAACGCCGGTGAGTTTACCTGCGGCGATTCTGCAACCCAAAGTAACGGCGGCTAGCGAGGGGAATAAATAGCAGCGCTAATATCATGATTTCAGGAATTTTTAAACGCACCAGCTCAGCGAAAATTTCACTACCGGTTTCTCCGTTTACGCTGAACATTTCAGGATGGAACCAGCCAAGGGAGGCCAGCAACATATAGCCTATCACCGTAATCTGGCAGCTCAAATATCCCCAGCGTCCCCAGTTTTTTCCCTGAATGACGGCAAGCCCACAGGCAATCTCAATACTCAGTAACGCAACGCTTGCGATACAAAGCAGCATGGAATCCCAGTTTTGTACGCTATCTGAAATAAACGCGCTTAAACCGTCAAAGCCCAGCTCATGGAGTAACAGCAAAAATCCAAGCGTATGAATACCGATCATTGCCGTGCCGGCAATTAATACAGGTACCGGGGCCAAAGCCCATTTTCTCAGCATTTCATGCCGGTTACGCAGTATTTCTGACATCTTATTCCATAAGCTAGCCTGAAAAACTCATGATAGGACAAATTATGTTGTTCAGGCTAGCGGTTTATGATCTTTATGTTTCAAATGAACGCGTTACACGCTCTATTTAGTTAGCCACCTGCGGCTTTTCTGATCTCTTTCAACCGCTGTTTTTCCGTTCTCGCCATAAACCACCATGCAATCAAGCCAATCACTCCAACCACCAGCAGAATAATACTGGCCAGCGCGTTAATTTCTGGGTTAACTCCCATGCGCACGCTGGCAAACACCAGCATCGGCAACGTCGTTGATCCTGGCCCCGCCACAAAACTGGCGATAACCAGATCGTCTAACGATAGCGTAAATGCCAAAAGCCAGCCGGAAACCAGCGCAGGGGCAATCATAGGAATGGTGATCACAAAGAACACTTTCAGCGGCGTAGCGCCAAGATCCATTGCCGCCTCTTCCAACGATTTATCCAGTTCACGCAAGCGGGAACTGACCACCACGGTGACATAGGCCGTACAAAAGGTCACATGCGCCATCCAGATCGTCAGCATACCGCGTTCTGCGGGCCAGCCGATCAAGTGTCCCATCGCCACAAACAGCAGCAGAAGTGAGAGTCCGGTAATGACGTCAGGCATAACCAGCGGAGCGGTCAGCATGAATGCAAAGCCGTTAGAGCCACGAAAGCGGCCAAAACGCACCATCACTACCGCCGCCATAGTGCCTAGAATTGTCGCCATCGTTGCCGCCGCAGCGGCAATAGTTAGACTTAACCCCACCGCGCTTATCATTACCGAATCATGGAATAACACGCTATACCAGCGCGTTGACCACCCTGCCCATACGGTAACCAGCTTGGAACTGTTGAAGGAGTAAATAACCAACAGCAGCATCGGTGCGTACAGGAAGAAAAAGCAAACCACCAAAATCACAATACGCCACGGCGAGCGCACAACCGGTAAAGTATTCATCAGTGTGCCCCCAGTTCTTTATTCTGATATTTGTGGAACAACATGATCGGCACGATCAACAGTAACAGCATCAGGATCGCCACTGCCGAAGCAACGGGCCAATCGCGATTATTAAAGAACTCCTGCCACAGCACGCGCCCAATCATTATGCTGTCTGGCCCGCCCAACAGCTCAGGGATCACAAACTCACCCACGGCAGGAATAAACACCAGCATAGAGCCCGCGATAATTCCACCTTTGGTTAAAGGGACGATGATTTTAAAGAAGGTTTTCATTGGCCTCGCGCCGAGATCCAGCGCCGCTTCCACCAGCGAGTAATCAATACGCGTTAGCGCAGTGTAAATAGGCAGAACCATAAAAGGCAGATAGGAGTACACCACGCCGATATACACCGCCGTGTTGGTGTGCAGAATAATCAACGGATGATCGATAACGCCGAGCCATAGCAGCACGTTATTCAGCACGCCGTTCTCTTTGAGTATTCCCATCCATGCATACACGCGGATTAGAAACGACGTCCAAGACGGTAAGATCACCAGCAGCAGCAAAATATTGCGCGTCGATGAGCTACTGTGCGCCACCGCCCACGCCAGCGGATAACCAATCACTAAACAGCATATCGTTGAGACAGCGGCGATTTGCAGCGATTGAAGGTAAGCATCTATATAAAGCGGATCGTTAAAGAGCTGAAAATAGTTGGCAAAATTCAGCGCAATATCTAGCTTGTCGTCCGCCCAAGTCATTAAATCGGTGAACGGCGGGATGGCGCGTGCCATTTCGGCCAAGCTAATTTTAAACACCGTCAAAAACGGCAGTAAAAATAAGCAGATCAGCCATAGATAGGGCAAGGCAATAACCAGTTTGCGGCCATGCACCCCACGTAAACGGTAGAGCCACGCAGTGAATTTTCCCACCCGCTGAACCGGAGGGCGATCGCTGCGACTTGTAAACAGTGTAGACATCGCTATCTCCTCAGACGGTGAGAACCACGCAGCTATCGGCATCCCAACACAGCTTAATTTGGTCACCCCAGGTCGGCATGCCTTTACGGAAACGGTGACCATTCTGTAACTGGGCGCTTATCATTTGCCCGCTGAGCAGCTTGACGTGATAAATAGATAAATCACCGAGATAGGCAATGTGTACCACTTCTCCCGTTGCGTAGTTGCAGCCGTCTTCCGGCGGCTCTTCGCACAGCAGAATTTTCTCTGGGCGCAAAGCAATCTGCACCGGAACGCCCTCAACCACGGCGGCATCGAGATCCACTTTGAGTGGATTCAACAGGCCGGGGCTTTGGATCAGCAGCGCATCGTCTAACTGTTCTTTTAAAATGCCGTCAAAGACATTAACCGAACCGATAAACTCCGCGCTGTAGCGGCTGTTTGGGTGCTCATAAATCTCTTCAGGCTCTCCGATTTGCACGAATTTACCGCGATTCATAATGGCAATTCGCCCCGCCATCGTCATCGCCTCTTCCTGATCGTGCGTCACCATCACGCAGGTCACGCCAACGCGCTCTAAGATATCTGCCACTTCCAACTGCATGCGCTCACGCAGTTTTTTATCTAGTGCTCCCATGGGCTCATCCAGCAGCAGCAATTTTGGCCGTTTGGCCAAACTGCGCGCCAACGCAACACGCTGGCGCTGCCCGCCTGAAAGCTGATGCGGCTTACGTTTCGCATATTCCTGCATATGCACCAGCGACAGCATTTCTTCCACTCGCTGGCTGATTTCACCACGGCTCAAGCGATCTTGCTTCAAACCGAAGGCGATATTTTGCTCCACGCTCATATGGGGAAAAAGCGCATAAGACTGGAACATCATATTGATTGGGCGCTGATAGGGAGGCACATGGGCTAAATCCTGCCCATCAAGCACAATTTGCCCGCTGGTGGGCATTTCGAAACCGGCCAACATGCGTAGCAAGGTGGATTTTCCACAGCCAGATGCGCCGAGCAGCGCAAAAATTTCGCCTTTATAAATCGTGAGATTGACGTCATCGACGGCGAGCTGCCCGTCAAAGGTTTTACTGAGATTGCGAATTTCCAACAGCGGCGTAAACGCTTTATGCACCTTAGGTGCCTGACGGGGGATAATATCATTCATTCGGGACGTCCTCGCTCTCGTACCTGATACAGACCCGGCTGCATCGACACATACCGCTCAATGAGCAGTGTAAAAGCACACAGGCAAAGAGGTTTTCTCTGCCTGTGTATTCAGCGTAGCCACATTATTTATCTACGTAACTGTTTCGCTGATTTATTTTCCGGTTTTCACTTTGGTCCAAGCTCGGGTGATCACGCGGTCAATTTTTGGCGATTGCACTTTCAGCGTGAACATTTTCGCTCTCACGTCCGGCGGAGGATAAATTCCCGGATTATCTCGCACCTCTGGGTTTACTAGCGGTGTCGCCGCTTTGTTGGCGTTAGCGTAATAAACGTGGTTGCTGATATTCGCGATCACTTCAGGGCGCAATAAGTAATTGAGGAACTGATACGCCTCAGGGGTGTTTTTCGCGTCAGCGGGCATCGCAAACACATCGAAGAAGATCAGTGCACCTTCTTTCGGAATGCTGTAGGCAATATCTACGCCGTTTTTAGCTTCTTTGGCACGGTTAGCGGCCTGCATCACATCGCCAGACCAGCCGACCGCGACGCAGATGTCGCCGTTAGCTAAGTCGTTGATGTACTGAGAGGAGTGGAAATAACGAATATTTGGACGAAGTTTTAACAGCAAGTCGTTCGCCGCGCCGTTGTAGTCGTTGGCGTCAGAACTGTTAGGATCTTTGCCAATGTAGTTCAGTACGGTGGCATAAATTTCAGCGGGAGCATCAAGGAAAGAAACGCCGCAGCTTTTTAGTTTTTCCAGATTCTCAGGCTTCAACACCAGATCCCAACTATTCACCGGTGCATCTTTGCCTAACGCAGCTTTCACTTTTTCGACGTTATAGCCAATGCCGGTGGTCGCAAAGGTGTACGGAATCGCATATTTATTGTCTGGGTCGTGCTTAGCCACCAGCTTTAATAGCTCAGGATCGAGGTTTTTATAATTGCTCAGTTGGCTTTTGTCTAAGGGTTTAAATACACCCGCACCAACCTGACGCTCTAGGAAACTGGCAGAAGGAACAACCAAATCAAAACCGGTGCTACCGGCCATCAGTTTGCCTTCCAACACTTCGTTGGAATCGAACACGTCGTAAACCACCTTAATGCCGGTTTCTTTGGTGAAATTCGCCAAGGTGTCTGGTGCGATATAGTCAGACCAGTTATAGATATGCAGCGTTTTCTGATCGGTTGCCGTTGCCGCTGTAGCCATTAAAGCCCCAGAGATAGCGCCTACCAGCCATTTTTTATGCCCGTTGATCATCGTCAATCCCTCCAAATAATGTAGAAACGGCGCGCACTAGCCCGTTTACCAGCAGTGATGGCATGCGACAGCAGATCGTTATGCATATAAAATCAGAAAAAGTGGTTATTTCTTCATTTAAATGTTGAGTAATAATATGAGGAAAATCTGGGCTGTACGCTGCAAATCAAGCATAACTGCTGATAGCCTATCCAGCCACTGAGCGGTGGAAAAAACGTCAATTATCGATTTTCTATGCAATAGCATCTATGTCGTGCGCCATTCAAGCCGCTAATGGCGTCAGATATCGGGGAGATTGATTGGTTTGCAGAATATTTATGAGGTTTTTATACAAAAACTAACGGCACCATAAAGGTGCCGTTGAACCATGTCAGCGCAGTGACTGTCAGGTGCGTTATCACTAATGCAGCAGAGGCCCGCTCATGGCGTCGGGGTCGTAATCGGCGTCGCTTTCTTCGCCTTCGCCGAGAAACAACATGCCATTGGCACGCGTCTCCATCATGATCATCGAAAGCTGTTCTTCGCCCTGTTTCATGAACTCAGCAAACTGCTCAAGCGTCACACCGACGCTGCCGTTCAATGAAAGGCAGGCAATCAGCTTCGGTAAATTGTCATCCTGAATATCAACAAAGACTTTCACTGCTAACGTGCTGGCGTTCATTTGACTGAGATCGGCAACCAAGGGGATCAGCGAGGTCGGGCGTATTTCAGCCAGCGCACTGAACAAAATCGTTTGATCGATCATATCGACTTTGGCGTCAAATACACCGTCAAAATTCTGCATATGCGGCAGATGTAGCGCTTGGCAGGAGTCACACTCAAAAAAGGTGATGCCCAGTTGATCCAGCCAGCGTCGTAAAAGATCCAGATCCGGGACGATTAGCGAATCCATAGTGGCCTACCTTACAAAAATGATAAAACAGGAGATAATAAGCACAGACGTAGAAAAGGGGCATAGCTTACGGAAAATTGCCTGTTTTATCTATGCTCAAAGACAATTAATTCATCAATCTTGGCGGAAAGAGGAGTACACAATGTCGCTGACGCGCTATGCCACCATGGACCCATTGATGCTGATGAGCATCGTCAACATGAAACTCCGCGACGAGTGCCCATCCTTAGAGGATTTAGCCCGCCGTTATGATATTTCGCAGAGTGGATTACAGGAACGATTGGCGCAGGCGGGATATCAATATCAGCCTGCAACCAACCAGTTTGTGCAGGTTTAGTGTTTTTTGCGCGCAATCGTGCGTTCAATATAGTCGATCATCATCCCTGCAATATCTTTCCCCGTGGTGGTTTCAATGCCTTCCAACCCCGGCGAGGCATTAACCTCCATCACCAACGGGCCGCGCTCAGAGCGTAGAATATCAACGCCTGCCACGCACAAACCCAGCGTGGCAACGGCTTTCAGCGCCACTTCGCGTTCTTGTTCGGTGATAACCACCCGTTTGGCGGTACCACCGCGATGCAGGTTCGAACGAAACTCACCCGGTTTAGCCTGTCGTTCGATGGCCGCCACCACCCGCTTACCGATCACCAAACAGCGAATGTCTGCGCCCTGAGCCTCTTTGATATATTCCTGCACCAAAATGTGCGCATTCAAACCACGAAAAGCATCAATTACGCTTTCCGCAGCCTGACGCGTCTCCGCAAGCACCACGCCGATCCCCTGCGTGCCTTCAACCAGCTTAACCACCAGCGGAGCACCGCCGACCATTTCAATCAAATCGCTTGTATCGTCAGGGCGGTGCGCGAATCCTGTGATAGGCAGATCGATGCCCTGCTGAGCCAATAGCTGTAATGAGTGCAGCTTATCGCGGGCTTTGGCAATCGAAGCGGCGTTGTTCAACGGAAAACTGCCTAGCATTTCAAACTGCCGTAAAACCGCCGTGCCGTAAAAGGTGATGGCCGATCCAATACGCGGGATCACGGCATCATAGCGTTCTAACTGACGTCCTTTTTCATGCACGCTGGGTGCCGCGCAATTGATGTTCATATAGCACGAAAGTGGATCAACAATATCAATGTTGTGGCCACGTCGCTGCGCCGCCTCTTTCAAGCGTTCACATGAATAAAGGGAACCATCGCGGGAAAGTATGACGATATTCACGGCCAACCTCTTAAGCCAGTAGGCAAACTATCTCAGGATCCAACCTTGTTTATGCAGATACTCCAGCATAAACGGCCGGCTCTCTTTCGCCAGCGTGCGCTTAATCTGCTCGCTCCAAGTATCGCTGCGCGTGTTACTTCCACGGCTTTGATAATAGGCGCAAATATGGGCGTCGTACTGCGCCAGAAGTTCACGATCGAGTGGCTGATAGTAGTTTTCGTGCACCACCATCGCCTCGGGTAAGCGCGGCTTTTGCGCTGGGTTTGCGGCCGGATATCCAAGGCACAATCCCATCAGCGGCAGCACGTTTTGCGGCAGCTTTAATAACTGAGTGACTTCCTCAATATTGTTGCGCAGCCCACCAATATAAACCCCGCCCAGCCCCAACGATTCTGCCGCAGTAAAGGCGTTTTGCGCCATAAGCGACGTATCAACGGTGCCTAACAGCAGTTGCTCAGCCAGACCTAATTCCGCTTGAGGAAAAATTTCTTTATGGCGATTAAAATCCGCGCAGAAAACCCAGAATTCGGCGGCATCGGCCACATGCTGTTGGCCTCCAGTGAGCTCAACCAGTTGCTCACGCAGCGAAGGATCGGTAATACGAATAATCGAGCTGCACTGTAAAAAGCTGGAGCTAGACGTTGCTCGTGCCGCAGCAAAAATTGCCTCCCGCTCTGCGTCACCGATAGGCTGTGGCGTAAACGCACGGACAGATCGATGTGAACACAGAAGATCAATGGTTGGCGTCATTTTTTATGCTCCTCAGATTTTGTTTCAGGTTTTGCCGCTGACGCATCTGGCTTTGGCGTTAAGTTAAACAGCGGTGTTTTGCTGTGCGTCAAACTCCAAATCAGCGCCACGGCAGCCGGTATCATCAACGCAACACCGGCAAAAATCATTAAGACTGCTGCGAACGGTGTCGCGAGCAGATCGGGTAGATGAATATAATCGTGAATACTGAGATAGGCTACCACCAGCAGCACCATTCCCAGCGCCTCACAGATTAGAACAGGTTTAGGTAAATCACCTAAAGCCTTCATGCGCACTCCCTAAATAGGCAAAATTTATCAAAGTAACAGGCAAATCCTACTTTTTTTTAACTGCCGTAGCAGGCATAGTAAACGCAGTTAAAGTGAGTCGGCGCTAAACATTATCAAGATTTAGTGAATAAGCTCAAATCAATCAAGGAGTTCTTATGTTTGCAGTAATTTTTGGGCGTCCGGGCTGCCCGTATTGTGTCCGTGCTAAAGAGTTGGCTGAAAAACTGACCGAAGAACGCGATGATTTCAACTTCCGTTATATTGATATCCACGCAGAAGGTATCACTAAGGCCGATCTGGAAAAAACCGTCGGTAAACCTGTTGAAACCGTTCCACAGATCTTCATCGATCAGAAACACATTGGCGGCTGCACTGATTTTGAAGCCTACGCCAAAGAAAATCTGGCTCTGTTCCAGTAATCGTTTTTGCTTCGAAAAAAGGGCATCCAAATTGGATGCCCTTTTTTTATCTATCAGAATGTGATGTGTTTCTAGCGATAACGCTCAACGCCAATCGAACGCTTCTTCTGCCAAGAGAGCGCGACAAACCAAAAAAGAAACGCGCCTGAAGTTGACCAGAAAAGCGCACTGGTTCCATACGCAAACATCTGTAATCCGTTACGTAGCTCGGTTCCATAAAACAAGTGAATCAATGTTGAAACCAGCACGGCACAAAGGGTGCCAAGAAATGGATAAAAAATGCGGCCACTAACGGAAGCATAGCTCGCAATAAATCCTGGAATAACGAACCAAAGCAGGCTGATTTCACCTTTCATTACAATATTGGGGCCGTCTGCGTGAACCCACGGCTTTAATACCATGAAGAGCAAGCTGACCAAGACAAAAGCAACCATCGCGCCCAACCAACGCCGATACATTGTCATCAAAAATCCCTCTTTCCTTAGAAGCGATATTTAATACACCCACAGAGACCTAACACTTTCACCGCCCTTGGCGAAACAGATAGTCCTGCGAGCCCACGCATTCCCTAGCGCGATAACGTGCAAAAGACGCATTCCCACGTGTTTCGGCTTTTTGTTGGCCGAACACACAAGTCGCGTCTAAAATAGCTGCCAATACATCGTTCGTATTGGGGTTTCATCTATTACTGGGGATAACCGAGTTAAAGATGAAATTTATTATTTTGTATGGTTGAATGTATCTCCAATAGTCAATCATATCAAGCGCAAGCTATTTAACGATAAGTTATTCGCCGTGAACATTGATGTCGCAAGTTTGTTAACAGGAAATTACATCCTGCTGTTGTTCGTTGTCTTGGCGCTGGGGCTATGCCTCGGTAAATTACGCTTGGGCTCCGTTCAGCTCGGTAACTCCATTGGCGTTTTAGTTGTCTCTCTTCTCCTCGGACAACAACATTTTGCCATCAATACGGAAGCACTGAATCTCGGCTTTATGCTGTTTATATTCTGTGTGGGCGTGGAAGCCGGTCCCAATTTCTTCTCTATTTTTTTCCGCGATGGGAAAAACTATCTCATGCTAGCCCTCGTGATGGTTGGCAGCGCGTTAGTGATGGCGTTGGGCTTTGGTAAACTTTTCCACTGGGATATCGGTTTAACCGCCGGGATGTTGGCAGGTTCAATGACCTCTACGCCAGTGCTGGTCGGTGCGGGGGATACGCTGCGCCAAACTCTGGCTAACAACCCTAACCTTCCCCATCTGCAAGACAACCTAAGCCTCGGCTATGCCCTGACTTATCTCATCGGTTTAGTCAGCCTGATTTTTGGCGCACGCTATTTACCGAAGCTCCAGCATCAAGATTTGCCAACATCGGCGCAGCAGATTGCGCGTGAACGCGGTTTAGATAATGAAGTGCAGCGCAAAGTTTTCCTGCCGGTGATTCGCGCTTACCGTGTTGGCCCTGAGTTAGTGTCTTGGGCTGACGGCAAAAACCTGCGCGAACTGGGCATCTATCGCCAAACCGGCTGTTACATTGAGCGTATTCGCCGCAACGGCATCTTGGCCACGCCAGACGGCGATGCGGTTTTACAGGTCGGTGATGAGATTTCGCTGGTGGGCTACCCAGATGCTCATGCCCGTTTAGATCCAAGTTTCCGTAATGGGAAAGAAGTTTTCGACCGCGATTTGCTAGACATGCGTATCGTGACCGAAGAAATTGTGGTCAAAAACAACAATGCAGTGGGTAAACGCCTCAGCCAGATCAAACTGACTGACCACGGTTGCTTCCTTAACCGCGTGATACGCAGCCAAATTGAAATGCCTATCGATGACAACATCGTGCTCAACAAAGGCGACGTGTTGCAGGTCAGCGGCGATGCGCGTCGCGTCAAAAGCGTGGCAGAACGCATCGGGTTTATTTCCATCCATAGTCAGGTCACCGATCTTTTGGCTTTCTGCGCCTTCTTTATCATCGGCTTGATGATTGGCTTGATTACCTTCAAGTTCAGCAATTTCTCCTTTGGCATCGGTAACGCCGCTGGATTGCTGTTCGCCGGCATCATGCTGGGTTTCCTGCGTGCCAACCACCCTACTTTCGGCTATATCCCGCAAGGGGCGCTGAACATGGTGAAAGAGTTTGGCTTGATGGTATTTATGGCCGGTGTTGGCCTGAGTGCAGGCGCAGGCATGAACCACGGTTTGGGACAAATCGGTGGGCAAATGCTGCTTTCCGGCCTGGTGGTCAGCTTGCTGCCCGTTGTCATCTGTTTCCTGTTTGGTGCCTACGTGCTACGCATGAACCGCGCCCTGCTGTTTGGTGCCATTATGGGCGCCAGAACCTGTGCTCCCGCCATGGAAATCATCAGCGATGCCTCCCGCAGCAACATCCCTGCACTGGGCTATGCTGGCACTTACGCGATAGCCAACGTACTGCTTACGCTTGCGGGGACACTTATCGTCATCATATGGCCCGGCATCGGCGGATAATAAAGTCTTAGAATTCAGGCAAAAAGGAAAAAACTGTGATTTTTTTCACTTTGCCTGAAACTTTCTCCCTGCGACAAAGTCTTAATTAGTGCCACTGCTTTTCTTTGATGTTCCCCATATTGAGGAGCCCGATAGTCCCGCCTTCTTAGGTTCAAGACTACCGGGTTTTTTATTGCTTAAAATTTAAGTAGATAGAAAATAAAAATCATATCTCATAAAATGACAGCACAAAGATACCTTTCCAGCTGTGCTTTTCTCTTGCGTAAAAATCTGGTTATTTTTCCCGCATTGCGGGCCATCACGATTTACGGGCGGCGATGTTAACGTGCCCAAAAGCGACGTATGTGACGCAGGGATTCGGTGTTCGAAAGAGAAGCGGGGGATTACAAAGCACAAGCTATGAAAATGCTCTATCGAATAAACAGTATCGCAGCGAAAAAATGCCCTTTATTAAAAAATTATTTAGTTAAACATCCCACGACTAATACAGAGTTAATGAATAACAATTTACGAAATAGTCCTAATCAAATAATCATATGATGGTAATAGTCATTATCATCATATGATTTTGAAAAATGTATCCACATAAACTCTCAAAAACAAAAATTTTATTTATGAATTCATAGGCAGATAATAATGCTTGCGCAACTATGCATTCATTAACATGATCTATTATTCCATTATTCTGATTAACAAAAACTAACTACTTAATTAAATATTTCTAATTATATGGCGAAAAATCCTAAAAACCTCAACATTGCCCTTCCTACCTAGTCAGCCAATACATTGTTTTATATGAGGATTGATTTAAAAATCATTTAAATAAACGTCACAACCAAATCCTATGCATTTGATGAATTCTATAAAAAAACAATTCCCCCACTCTTTTTTTTTATTTTTTTTAGCGTAATATGCAAATCCATAAATTAAGAAGCAGATAGATAAATTTTTGTAAATAAACACATATAAAATATTAAGTTATTCTTAATCAATAAAACTTTTGCGATTAAATAATGGATGAACAGGAATGAATATTAATTCATTGGGGAAATTCGCTCTAAACGCCAGTCTAATATTATGTTCAACATTGTTTTCTGGAATAGCGTCAGCCGCTTTCAGTGTTTATCCCATTAGCGTTACCACTAATCAGCAAGGCAGTGCACAAATTAAAGTCATTTCAGCATCTGAACAAATGGATTTTATTAAGGTAGCAGTGAAAACCATTGAAAACCCTGGCACCAAGGAAGAAAAAGAGCGCGATCTTATTGCTGGTGAAAGCCTTGTAGTCACTCCAGCTAAATTTGGATTAAGCGCAGGCACCACTCGAATCGTCAGATTAATTAATATAGCGCCGCCAGAAAGTGAACAAGCGTATCGCGTTTATTTTGAACCCGTGAGCAATCTCGACGACACTCCTAATGAAGTTCAAAAAAATAAAGTTGGTGTCAATATCACATGGGGTGTATTGGTTATTGTTCCACCAGTGAGACCAGTAGAAGATATTTCCTATATCCCTATCGGCAGGCAACTAGTTAATAACGGCAATGTGCATATCAAATTAAGTGAAGTGGGCGTATGTAAATCCAGCCATGACAGCAATAATTGTAAATGGACTAAAGATGCAAGAACAGTTTATCCAGGGAAAACATTATTACTGAAAGATGCTGAAGCCCAATCTATTTCACCTGAAAGCATGGTGAAAATAAAATATATTTCTACCATTACTCAGACCACGCTTGAACGACAGTTATAATCTAGGTGGTTAACACTAAATTACTTCTAAGTGATTATGTCGCTTATGAAAGTAATAGCAATAGAGTGATAGTCTTCACTCGGTAATTTAATTGATATTAAGGATATTATATGAACTTTGCTATGAAAGCTGTGGCCATTGCTATCATGGGCTTTTCTCTGAATGCTATGGCGGTTCAGAAAGATATTACTATTAATGCAAACGTTGATCCGTCTCTGGATATGACCCTCAGCGATGCTCAACCGCTGCCGACATCAGTGACGATGCAGTATATCCCTGGCAATGGTCTGGCACCATATGCAATGCAAACCAAAATTTGGTCTAATGCCTACAGCGACGTTAATATTAAACTGGCAAATGATGTTTTGCTTTATGACCGTGCGGGCTCTGCTACCACCGTTCCAATCACGGTAACTTATGGTGGACAAAAGCTGTCTACAACTAGCAGAACGATGGCAAAAGATTTTCTCTTCCCTGGAGGCGCAACTACAATTAGCACAGGTTCTATCGAACAAGAATTAAAATTCACTCAGACAACACCTGGTACTGAAATTACTGAAGGTAATTATACCGGCGTGGTTGGTATTGTATTAACTCAATCAACGACAGCAGCATGATAAATAGATTCTAGCCATTAAAAACCATTGCAGTTTCTTTACTGCAATGGTTATTTTTTAATTTTTATTATTGTTGTTTCTATGGTAATCGTTTTTTCGTCGTTCGAGGTGAAATCCCATGGGTCAAAAGAAAATAAACATCTATCTTGGCGCCCTATTTTTATTACCAATGGCATCACCTTTAATAGCTTCAATAACCGTCCCAGCAGGTTTTGAAGAATTAGTCACTGGACAAAAACTATTTCTTGATGTTTCATTGCTTGGGCAATCTGTTGGTATTTTTGAAGCCAACGTTAATTTTGAAACCATACGATTTATCAATCCGTCAGAAGTTTTAAAGGCATTAAACCTCCCGATCAAGAGCGATGATGCACGCTATCAAGTGCTATTAAAAAAACTATCTTCTCCTTTACTCCGTCATGGTGATCTATCTTGTTCCAGTAATAATAATGCGCCCGGCTGTGGATATATTAAAAGCAAAGATATAGATCTTATTTATGATGAAAATGAATCCAAGGTCAGTATTTTTGTCGATCCTTTAGTATTGCCCGTATCGAACGGAAAAGAGCTTTATTTCAGCCCAACCACGCAAACAGAAAGCGCCTTCATTCACCAGCAAATGCTGAACATGGTGGGAGATAAAGATTATAAATCGTTATCATTACAAGGCTCAGGCGCATTAGGTCTGCTAACCGACGGATATTTCGGCTTTGACTGGTCGCTGGCCTCGTATTCTAGCAGCGGTGTCGACTCAAAAAACATCAACGTTGACGATGCCTATTATCGCTATAGCCTCGGTAAGCGTCATTATGTGCAGGCTGGTCGGATGGACAGCCGAGATTTATCGAGTAATTTAGGCGGTAATATTAACTTTACCATGTTACCGCTAGGCGCTATTTCAGGGGCGCGCGTGGGTACATCGCTCAGCTATCTGAATCAGGCCGAAGCTGGGAAAGGCTCCCCGATTACCGTGCTGCTGTCGACGAAATCGCGTGTGGATGCCTATCGTGGTAATCAGCTGCTCGGGACATTTTATCTCCCCAACGGTTCAAATAATCTGGATACCAGCAACTTCCCGACGGGCAGTTATCAGGTCACCCTAAAGATTTACGAAGACAACAACTTAGTGCGTACCGAAGATCAGCCGTTTACTCGCAGTGGCGGTATCGGTGATGGCACGGTGCAATGGTTCCTGCAATTTGGTCAAACAGCCAATCGCCAACTCTTTTCATCAGGCGATTCTGGAGATGATGATTCTGCCGATCCACCAACCCATCAGGTGGTACAGACCGGTTTTAAGGCTCCGCTGCCGCAGAACTTCGTGGCGACGGTCGGTATTGCCAACGTGGCATCGGATAGCTATACCGAGGGCGGACTGGAGTGGGATCATACGTTTGCCACCGGTTTTATTGATGGTAATTTGTCCATTCAGGGCAACTACTTCTATGGCAACGACAACTCACATGGGAACGTTCAGCAAGTTAGCTACAACGATGGTTTCTCTTTAAGCTTTTATCGCAATGACGCCCATGCCAGCATCTGCTCAAGTGATAGCGTTGATGATTATGTCGATATTGGCTGTTATACCTCAATGACCGCCAACTTCGCCGTACCTATCGGGGGTTGGACAACATCGCTGGCGTGGACTTACAACGAAACCACACGCGTCAGCGACTATTACGATACATCGGTACCATTCGAAAACAACATGATCCGCAATACCGAAGATAACAGCACCAGTAATACCTATCAGCTCAGCCTCAACCGTTCCGATTCTTTCAACGGCCTTATGCTCAGCACCCGCGTTGGGGGCTATAAGCGCGTCAGCGATGACGGCAATGATGATGATAACGGTATCTACATCGGGTTTACGTTAAGCCGTAACAATAGTATAGATCGCTCGCAACCGCAGACAAATTCGTCGATTAGCGCCGATTACCGCACCAGTAAAACCAGCGACAATCAGCTGCTGTATACCACCAGCAAAAATTGGGACTGGGGTGAAAACAATAACAGAGAATTTGGTGTTGATCTCGGCGGCACAAATACTGACTACGTTAACGGCTCTGTACACGGCAAAACAGATGGTCAATACGGCGATGCCAGCATTACGTTGTCAGACAGCTACGACAACCAAGAAAGCAAGCATAATACCTCCGTCAGCGGTACATGGAACTCTTCCTTTGCTATTGCTCGCTCGGGCATGTATTGGGGCCCTGGGGGCAACGGAATGCCGTCTGCTGCCGTCGCCGTAAATATTGCCGACGGAGCAGATGATGAAGATCAAGATGCCAAAGTGAACGTCTCGGTAGATGGTGGCGGTTTTGCTGAAATGGCATCAGGGTCGAAAGCGCTGTTCCCCATATCCGGGTTTAATATGAGCCAAGTATCCGTAGAAGAAAGTGAACTCACCAGAGGCGGCAGTACGGCGGTAATCACCAGCGGGTCAGGTAAACAAAATTTGTTTATGCTGCCAGGCAAACTAAAGCTTCGCGAAGTTAAAATGGAGTCTCATTATACCTTCGCTGGCAAAATGTTCAGCCAAGAAGGGAAACCACTGTCTTACGGTGTAGTACTCAATGCCAGTATGTACGCGTCCACCGCTGACGGCAGTTTTACTGCCGAGATGAACAAAAAAGCCGATGTACTTTACCTACTTAGCCAGCACCAAATTTATCAGTGCAAAGTGAACGTGAAGGCTAAACGAGATGTTATTCGCTTTGTCGATGATACCACCTGTGAAATAACTTCGCTGGCTTCGTTGCCGGAAGAATTACAAAATATTGCTCAGCTTCATGGTCTGCGTGATAAAAACACAACAAATAATATTGCGGCTAATATGAGTGAAGGAAAGTAAATTGTGATTAATCGAATGAGAAATATATCCACCATTTTTTTATTTATAATTCCCGCACTGGTTATTTCGCAATATGCTATCGCTGATATTGAACAGCCAACAGGACGAAACACTCCAGTCACCGCGTATTTTGATAAACAATCACCTCCAAATCAAATTGATATATGGGTCAACGAAAGTGGTGGTCATAACTCATCAAAACCTGCCAGTTGGGGGCTTAACACATTAACATGTAAATCCTCATCCAACCCTAAAAATGGGCAGTGCGCAACTGACTCTGACGGCTATGGAAAGTTAGGTGTTGCTTCTATTCCTTTGCAGTTTATAGAGAAACGTAGCAAATTGAGCGCTGTAATTAATGTTTCAGGTTATTATACTATCACATGGAGTGAAAATGGTGACGTCTGTCAGGACTATAGTAAAAGAATCCTATATTCAACATCCAATGTATACTGCAAAGGGGTAAATAGCGTTCAATCCGATGGAACATTGTTTAATGTATATATTACCCAGAATGAACTCAAGAAATTGCCTTTTGGAGGAGTATGGGAGGCACAATTAATTTTTAACCTGACACCATGGACAGGCGCTAAATTAGGTAGTTGGAACTCAGCAATCACGTTAAATATGAGTGATATTAACAATCAGGCAATTTACTTCCCCAGTTTCGGTGCAGGGCAAGGAAAAGATGCTCAGCCGCACGTCGATTTAAATCTTCGCCCCCTTCCCGGTGGCAGTCGTCAGATTTTAGGCAGACTAAGCGGCAGTACCTCTTTGGATATGTGTTTATATGATGGCTATGGCTCGAATAGCCGTCAGTTTCAGGTGCAGCTTTCTGAGCCGCCTGAATACCCAGAAACCCCTGAGGGAAGACAGAATGGGCAATTCTCAGTTTATAACGATACAGGTAATCGCAATGAAGTTGGAAACCGTATTGATTATGGAGTGAAGATGTATTTTCCCGAAAGTAATAGTTTTCAGGATGTAATTAATGGGCAAACCTATACTTTGCCTAATATTAATACTGATGATATTCGCGCCGTTCGTTTAGCCAGCAACATTTCCAATGTCGTGCTGTGCGTACCTACCCCGCTGCAAATTAATACGCCGGAATTTAATATTGTTGATAAAACAAACGGGCATTATACCGGTAAGATCCGCGTCGTATTCACACCAAGCTTGTGGTAATAATTTCACAAACATGAAAGGCCTCATGAATATTCATACTAAATCATTGGCGGCAAGCATACTTATTTTAGTATCTGCGCCATGTTGGTCAAATATCGAAGTTTCGCCGATGAACGCCATCGTCCCCCCACAGGGGGTGACGCTGGTGACTGTGACTTCCAAAGCTGAAGGTGTGCGTTTTATTCAAACCAGCGTAAAACAAGTATTGAGCCCGGCCACTAAGCAAGAAAATGAAGTCGCAGAAAATATGAGTAGCATTGAAAACATCTTCGTTTCACCGTCAAAATTTGTTCTCGCTGCTGGGCAAAGTCACAACATTCGCTTAGTGACGATGAATTTACCTGCCACTGAAAAAGTGTATCGTTTATATATCGAATCTCTGCCAGCAAAAGATGGGGAGGCGAAAGTGGATACGGATAAACTGAAAACCGAAGTGGGGATTGATTTAGTATGGGGCGTGGTGGTGCACGTCCCACCGTCAAATCCCGTAATAAGGCTAACCTTAGATAGTGCCACTCACCAAATTATTAACGATGGGAATTTCCATTTGAAGATTTCCAGAGTGGGTTATTGCACAGACAGCAACAACGACGATACTTGCCGCTGGTTCAAAACGAATAAAAACTTATACCCGTCACAAAAACTGGCTCTTCCTGAAAACCATCAAAGCGGGAAGATTAAAGTTGATTATTACAATGAGTACAAACATTCCTCAGCGGAAGCTGTACTAAATTAACCATTAATTATTCAGCGTGTTAGCTGACATTGCTCCAGCTAACATGTCTATTTTCTTAAACCTCGACCAACCAACACTTCTCTACTCCCCGCAACTTAGTTCTCCCTTAATGTTGGCTTAAGCAACTCGCTATACCCTAAGCTTATTCTGTCTATCAGATCTCATTCAGTAACCCTTATGCGCTGAAGTAGGTTTGAACCCACAGTGATGTTAACGCCGTTCTCATGATGAGTCGGGTTGAGGCCATCTTCTATCAAGATGGCACCTAATGGACTTTCACTCATTATTGGTAATGTTATGAAGACTCAAAATAAAATTATCTCAATCCCTCTGTATGCAAACTCGCGCGACCTGATCGCGAGTCAGTCGCTCTTTAGCAGCGCATTTTATCTCGTTATCCCTTTCCTCGTGCTGTTTATGCATGACTCGCTGCGCTTGTCTGGGGAGGTCATCGGGTTTGTGGTTGGGCTGCGCTTTTTTGCCCAACAGATGATGTATATGAAGAGCGAACAGCTCGCCCACTCTATCGGTGGGAAAAATCTTTTGCTGCTCGGATGCTTGACGCAGGCGAGTGGTTTTTTGTGTTTGGCATTCGCTAATCAGCCCAACCTACTTATCGCAGGGGTACTACTCACAGGAGTTGGCGGTGCGTTATTTGCGCCAGCCAAAAGCCTGCTGATGAACGAAGCGGGCGAAGGCGATCATAAGCTGAAATCAGGCAAGGTTTTGGAACTTGGGAATTCAGTGGCTATCGCGGGCGAAATAGGTGCTCTCGTAGGGCCATTACTGGGATTTTGGTTAGTCAGCCTTGGTTTTCATGCTCTTGCATGGGGTGGCGCTTTGGTGTTTGTCGCCGCCATGATTTGGTTAGCGCAAAAACTCCCCGCTAGTTTCTATTACCCTGCGTTGCCGAAGCAAAAAGGCACGTGGCAAAACGTGTTGCAAAATCGCCGCTTCTTGGTGTTTGTATTAGCCTATAGCAGCTATTTGCTCAGCTACAGCCAGCTATTTTTAGCCCTTCCTCTGACGTTGCGTCATTTGGGTGGGGAGAGCGAATACATTGGCCTACTGTTTGCGTTTTCCGTATTGATTTCAATGCTGATCCAGAAAGGTCTACGTAGCTTTACCAACAGAAAAGAAAGTCAGCTATTGGTGATGGGATTTTCAACCCTGTCGCTCGCCTTCATCTATATGGCATTTGTCGCAATTCGCCATCAGACCACCGGGTGGCATGGCTATTTGCCGCTGTTGATGTTTGTATTCCTCATCAACTGTGGGCAGATCCTGATTGTGCCAACAACCAAACGCCTCGTGAACTACTTTGCAAATGGCAATGATACAACGCCGTATTATCAGGCGTTGGCATTGAGCGGCGGCTTTGCGGTTTTAGTGGGGAGCCCAATCATAGGGGAACTGATGGAAGCCACTCGCCACAGCCTAACACTCGCCGGTCTACCTTGGTTTGTGATGGCGTTATTCCCTGCGCTTAGCGCCATGGCTATCGGGTTGATGTTCCCAACCACGCCGGCAAGAGCCTACTAATCATTCACAAATAATCATTCACAAATAATCATTCACAAACAATCGTTCATAAACCGAATGGTGCGTCGCCCCTTAATGTTCCCTTAAGCTGTGATTGTTAAGGTAACGACATGGGATGAGGCACCATTTTTTGCTTCAAATTCTGAATACCACACTTTTTGCTAATTTTCAGATTAATGGCCTTTACTCCCGCGATGCCGACTTTTATTGTACGCGTTCTTTTGCCGCTACTGATGTGGGCCAATGTGGCCTTACTGCTCGGCTTTGTTAGGGCGTCATTCGATAAAATAGCTGCTATTTCATTGAGATGCCTATTTTGGGTTTGTTAGAAGAGTAAGACGTTATATGGAACAGTTTAACCAAGCGCTCTTTATGCTTGTGAACGCCACGCCAAATTCTCCGGCTTGGCTGATTGCGTTAGCCAAGTTTTTTGCCAATGATTTGATCGCCATTGTGCCAATACTGATCGTGAGTTTCTGGCTATGGGGTCCACGTAAGGCAATGGCAGAGAATCGCACTCTGGCGACCAAAGCCACCTTTGCTCTGATTTTTGCCCTACTCGCCTCACGCGTCATTGGCATGATATTTCCTCATGCTCGGCCGTTTGTTGACGGTATCGGCTATCAATTTATCCCGCACGCCCCCGACAACTCATTCCCGAGCGATCATGGTACTGGCATCTTTACCTTTGCTCTGGCATTTTTGTTCTGGTATCGCCATCTGCTATTCGGTGTAATCTTGTTGGTATTAGGCGTGTGCATCGCTTGGTCTCGCGTCTATCTTGGCGTGCATTGGCCGCTGGATATGGTTGGCGGGCTGCTCGTTGGACTCATGAGTTGCGCCGTGACACAGCTGCTTTGGGGCATGATCGGCCAAAGCATCGTGAGCCGCTTGCATCAGATTTACTCCTTCAGTTTTGCTCTGCCGATTCGACGAGGCTGGGTGAGACAATAAGCTCAATGAGATGATCAGCCCGTTTTGCGGGCTTTTTTGTATCTACTAGACTACATTCACTCAATCACGAATTTGCGCCACGGCAGGCGCAGAGGTAAGATGAAAGGCCTCGCGAACGATTGAATTCGTTGAAAGTAGTCGCATTTATCTCATCCAACATCACGTTGGAACGTTGTTCCTTATCCGGAATCTCATGGGAAAAGGCATCCCGATTATTCTTGCCCGGCTTAAGTACCGGTCACTTTACTGAGAGAAACTATGGAAACCCGGCGTTACGATCGTATTAACCGCTTGTCACAGGCGCTCAAACGAACAGATAAACTACATCTTAAAGATGCCGCCGAGTTACTTAATGTCTCAGAAATGACGGTGCGCCGCGATTTAGCCTCACAAAGTAGCGACGTGGTCTTACTGGGGGGTTATGTGGTGCTAGACCCAAAAATCCATCAAAGCGCTCGCTACTTCGTGACCGATCAGCAGGAAAAACGTGTCAAAGAAAA
>Ga0308167_1001532_pt1 | contig 26243 bp, 18 predicted proteins | sample PhyCR1_2_FD_202138 | JGI IMG/M metagenome (GOLD analysis project Ga0308167, IMG submission 202138) | Phyllosphere microbial communities from UC Gill Tract Community Farm, Albany, California, United States - DLSLRC.R1 | ecosystem: Host-associated > Plants > Phyllosphere > Unclassified | place... | reverse complement strand
TGCAATAGCAACTTCCCTAGTCATATCGGCGCCCTGAGGGCGTGCTCGACATCATTCCGACTGAATGGTCAGTGTTCGGACGTCTGAAATTCGAATACAGCCACTAGTAAAGTCAAAAAAAAACGCACAGTCAAATTTATGGCGCTCAGTTTTTGTATCTCATCAGTGTCAGCTGAACAGATGGTATACCTTGGCGGCATTTTTCGCCTGACGGATTTGCGTCATCTCGTCGACTAAAGTTTGACGTTCCCCACTTGCAACTTCAATCAGATGCCGATAGACCTCGAGTAGCTGCTCAAGGCTGGCACGTACCTGGCTTTCATTGTGCGATGCTTCGGACAACACGTCATCGACGCACAGGCGGCACTCGAGGTCGAGCTCGCTCACTGCATCCCAGTCGCGGCCGGCGAGCGCTGCCAGCAGCGCCTTACGGGTCTGTTCGATACGCTCGATCACCATGCTCATGCCACGCTCCTTGGATCAGCCTTCCGGCTGTTGGTCGGCGATCGCATCCCAGCCTTCCTTGACCGTGATCAGCAGGCGGGCGACTTCGTCGATGATCGCCGGGTCGGTCTTGACGTTGGCCTCGACCAGGCGCCGGCTCATGTAGGTGTACAGACTGTCCAGCTCGGCAAGGCTGTCGGCGTGGTTTTCCAGATCAAGACCCTCACGCAGACCGCCGATGATATCGATAGCCTTGCCCAGCAGGATGCCCTTTTGGGCAATGTCATTGCGCGCAATCGCGCCCTTGGCCTGAGCCAGGCGGTCAAGACCACCCTGCATGAGCATCTGCACCAGGCGATGCGGGCTGGCCTCTGAGGTCTGCGCCGCGCCGTTCACTTTCTGGTACTGCCGAAGGGCCAACATCGGGTTCATGGATCTGCCTCGTTCCAGCAAAAAGGTTGCATATACCCTGTATATCGCCGCTGCGTCAAAAAACTTTAGCGGCAAATAAAAAAGCCCGGCGCGTCGAAGGGACGCAGCCGGGCTTTTGGGAGACTCAGCGTTGCCGGATCAGGACTTCTTGGCCTGGGCGTTGATAGCGTCGAAGATCGAAGTGATCTGTTCGGCCTGGGCTTTCATCTTGCCCAACGCGGTGTCCAGTGCAACGTATTTCTTGGTCAGCGCTTCGGTCAGCGACTCGGTGCGACGATCAAGCGCCGCCTGCTGGTCGGTCAGACTCTTGGCCGTCTTGTCCAGGCTGGTCTTGCGTGCAGCCAGACTGCCATCTGTAGCGTTATACGGATCAATTGCCTTGTTCATCCGCTCGAAGATACCGCCTGTGCCAGTGAACAGTTCCTGCACTTCAGCGCCAAGCTTCTTGTCGCTCATCGCTGCGGTGAATTTGCTGGCACTGAACTCCAGGGTGCCGTCTTTCTGGGTATTGATACCCAACTGGCTCAACGTTGTCAGGCGGTCCCCTGCACCTACCTCTGCCAACACGCCGCGCACATCGGAGAGCAGCGAGCGAGTGGTCGGGTCGTTCGTCAGCGAACCAAGCACCAGATTGCCATCGGCGTCAGTACTGGTGCTGGTCAGCGCGGTGATGGCTCTTTGCATGGTATTGTAGGCATCGACAAAAGCCTGCACCGAGGTCTTCAGGCCGTCATTGTTGGCGGCAACAGTCACCTTGGTCGCCACACCCACGGCACTCTTGCCAGTCAGCTCCAACGACAAGCCACTGATGGCGTCAGTGACCGTGTTCGAGGCGCTGCTGACTTCCAGGCCATCGATGGTCAGCAGCGCATCCTTGGCAACGTCATCGATGTAGCCAGCGCCTTCGCTGGCCATCGACTTGGTCCCGTCGATCTCAAGCTCAGGGATACCCGAGACCTTGAGATCATTACCAGCGCCAGTGGTAGTAGAGCCCAGCACTAGGCGGGCACCATCCTTCCCGGTGATGATGTTGGCAGAGATGCCGCTGGCGCTCAGTTCTTTGTTGATCTGGTCGCGCACCGTTTGCAGAGTGGCATCATCGCCAATGGTGACCTTGTAGGTCTTGCCATTCTGCTCGATCACCATCTCACCGGCCGTTACCGACTTGCTTGCACCTTCGGCGTAGGCTGCGCTGGCAACTTTCGAGCCCGTGGCAAGGTTCTTCACCTCGATGCTGTAACTGCCTGCAACTGCGGTATTGCCAGCCGTCGCCTTGACAATACTGTCGCTCGCCGACGTCGCTGCATAGGCATTGAAGGACGGCGCAGACTTGTCGTTGAGCTTGCCCATGGCAGTGGTAAACGCAGTGAGAGCGCTGCGCAGCGCGCCAACCCCGGATATATACGCAGCGTTGTTACTGGTCTGCCGGGAGATCTGCGCCTGCTTGGCGGCAGTATCGGACTGGACCAGCACCTTGACGATATCGGTAATATTAAGACCGGACCCAAGGCCAAGACTGGAAGCTATCGGGCTTGCCATGCTGTTTTCCCTCTCATTGATAGGCCAGGCGCCATTCCTGCGCTCCCGGCCTTCACCGCATCATTATAGTTCGCCGCCGGTCAAACCTTGGCGTCGAACAGAAGACTGTTGACATCACTCAGACTGTTTGCAATTCGCAAAGCCTCTTCCGAGGGCAATTGACGAATCAGCTCACCGGTTTCGCTGGCGATGACTTTGACAACGACCTTGCCGGATTCTTCATCCGTGGAGAATTCCAAGTTGCGTCTACCGCTGCTCAGAAATTTTTCGATCTCGGCAACAGCACTTCGTACTTGTTCAGCATCGATCTCCGCTGAAGGTTTGTTACCGTCACTGAGACGCTTGCCTTCCTCAGGGCGGGATACCGCTACATCACTAACCGGCTTTTCGGCGACCTGCTCGGTCGGACGCGCGGCCGGGTAGGATAGATTCAGCTTGACGCTCATGTCCATTTCTACCACCTCGCAACGAAAAAGCGGGGAAGCGCTTCAACGCACTCCCCCGCCGAGAACCTACTGGCAGATTAGCCCAGCAGTTTCAGAACTGCCGATGGCAGCTGGTTGGCCTGGGCCAGAACCGAAGTCGAAGCTTGTTGCAGAGTCTGCTGCTTGGTCAGCTGGGCAGTTTCAGCAGCGAAGTCGGTGTCCTGAACACGGCCGCGAGCAGCTTCAGCGTTTTCGTTGATGTTGTTCAGGTTGTTGATGGTGCTGGTCAGGCGGTTCTGCGAAGCACCCAGGTCAGCACGCGAGCTGTTGATCGCGTTCAGAGCGTCGTCGATGGCGCTGACGGCGGCGCTGAAGTTGTTCTGGGCAGCAGTGGTGTCTGCACCAGCGATGGTTTTGCCAGCCAGACCGGTCAGTGCTGCACCAGCACCGGTGGTTTTCATCGCGCCACTGAGGCTGATGGTGATCTGGTTCTGAGTGCCAACGTTGGAGCCGACCTGGAAGGTCATGACGCCAGCGGTACCGTCCAGCAGGTTCTTGCCGTTCAGCTGGGTGCTGTCAGCGATGCGGTCGATTTCCAGGAGCATGGACTGGAACTCTTTGTTCAGCGCGTCACGGTCGGTCGAGCTATTCGAGTCGTTTCGCGACTGAACGGCCAGTTCACGCATACGCTGCAGAATGTTGGTCTGCTCTTGCATCGCGCCTTCAGCGGTCTGAGCGATCGAAACACCATCGTTGGCGTTTTTGATAGCCATGGTCTGACCACGGATCTGCGAAGTCATACGCGTAGCGATCTGCAGGCCGGCAGCGTCGTCTTTGGCGCTGTTGATTTTCAGGCCGGAGGACAGACGGGTCATCGAGGTGCTCAGTGCATCGGAAGCACGGTTCAGGTTCTTCTGAACGCCCAGAGAGGTGGTGTTGGTGTTAACAGTCAAAGCCATGACGAATTCCTCGTTGGATTGGGTACTACGGCTTCCGGCCTTGGCAATTCGCCGGGTGTGGCACAGAGAACCTTCGTAATAGTTATCGTCGTCAGGGCGGGTTGCTTTAGCGAAATTTCAAAATAATTTGCTGGCAACGTGCCAGCCCAGTGAATTCAAGGACTTGACGCCAAGATACAGGCAGCGCTTGAGCCATGAATGCTCATCCTTTTGTAAGGTTTGGCGCATGGCGGATAAAAAGAACGCCGCCTTGAACAAGGCGGCGCTTCGACAACGAGGAGATGGGCGGTGCTCAGTCGCAACGCTCGATGATCGCCGAGCCCCACGACAGGCCTACCCCAAAACCGCTGAGGGCAACGCGCTGATGCCGGGAGCCGAGCACGTGCTTTTCGAGGAGCAATGGAATGCTCGAGGATACGGTATTACCGGTCTCGACCATGTCTTTGACGAACTTGTGCTTGTGCTCGCCCTCCTTGAAGCGCAACGAGACCGCGTCAACGATCGCCGCGCTGCCCTGATGCAGGCAATACAAGTCGATATCGTCAGCCTGCAGTTGGCTGGCATCGAGCAGCTGTTGCAGATGAGCAGGGATCTTGACCAAGGCAAAATTGTACACTTGGCGACCATTCATGAAGAACTTGCCGTCAGTGGTACGCAGATGTTCTGCACCGCCGCCATCGCTGCCAAACAACGACTTGCCTAGCTGCCAGCTGGCTTGCTCACCCATCCAGGTGGCCGTCGCGGCATCACCAAACAGCATGGTCGTGTTGCGATCTTCTGGATCGACGATCTTCGAGTACGGGTCGGCAGTGATCAACAAACCGTTCTTGAGCCCTGCCGCTTCCATGAAGCCCTTCATAGCGTACAGGCCGTAAACGTAGCCGGAACAGCCCAGGGAAATATCGAAAGCAGCAATATGGGTTGCCAGGCCAAGTTTGTGCTGAACGATCGCAGCAGTATGCGGCAGGCCCTCGGCATCGCCGTTCTGGGTAACCACGATGACTGCATCGATGGCTGCCGGGTCCAGCCCTGGATTACTGGCAAACAATGCCTTGGCGGCCTCGACACACAAGTCAGAGGTTTCCTGATCGGCGTCCTTGCGCGGCAAGAAGGTCGAACCGATCTTGCCGAAGATAAAATCTTGGTCTTTGCCGAATTTCGCACCCTGGGCGTAATTGTCGACGCCCTCGGCAGGTACGTAGCTGGCGATGCTTTTAATGCCAATCATTGTGGCTTCCCGGTAGATATGGCGGATATTCGCAGGGGCCACGACCTTACGATCGCGCCTTTACTATGGCAATTTACTGCCCGCTGACCCAATAGAGTAAAGATGCACGTTTCGACTGCCAAGTCACGACTCACCAGACAATCGAGAATCACCCTCCTGCGCGCTCTGCAAAGAGAGCCACGACCCGAGCGTCGATCATCTCACGGCGCGCCCTGCCCACGCGCAGACTAGCGCTCCAGCCACACCTGACGCCAGGCCTGCAGACGCGGCCCGGCCAGCAACCAGTCAGCACGGACAGCCGCCTGCAGCGCATCGCCCAAGGCTGCAGATGCATCGCGATCCTCCAGGTGCAGGCGAATTGCCCGCAACCACTCCTCTGTCTGGTTAGCCACCCGCGACAGCGGCAAACTGTCCGCACCGGCCAATCCGGCCACCCGACTACAGACCACCGGATGACCACAGGCCGCGTGCTGCAGCACTCGCAAGTCACTCCCACACGCATTGACCAGCGTATCGGCAAGCGGCACCAGCGCCAGATCCAGATTCAGTGCCGCCAATGCCAGCCCCAACTGTCCAGGCTCAACTGCCGGGTGCAGCTCTTTGACAAATGGCTGCAGCACGGACGGACACTCGCCGATCACCACCCAATCGACCTCATTGGCAAGCGCTGGCACGACCACTTCAAGCAGAGCGGCGTCTGTGCTGCCCAGCCATCCCACGCGCGCCCGCTCAGCCGTGCGGCGCTGCCCTTGCAGGCGACCCCAATCTGCCGACAACGCACTCTCAAGCAAGCGAATATCGTCATGTGCCCCACGCAACAGGTCAGCCAGCACAGGGCTGGAAACCACAACGCGGTCCGCCTGCATCAATCCCGGCTGAAGGTGCTCCAACAGAGCGGCAGCGCCGCCTCCAGCTGCCAGGCCCGGCGCAAAGCCATCCAGGTCACAAATCTTGAAGGCCTGCGAGAACGCTCTCAAGCGGCGCAGCGTCAACAGTTGGTCTTCGTCAATCGGCCGCTGCATGACAATACTTGCAGGCGCAAAGCGCTCGATCTGCACGGGCGACATCAAGCCCATATGAACCGTGCCATCGATCAGACCTGCGCGGCCAAGGGCTTGGTGGGGCTGGATCAGACGCAACTGGGCATCCCCCTCACAAGCAGAGGCCAACACCAGGACGGTAGGCGCGATGTCCTTGAGTGGACGCCAACTCATGGCATTGCTTTGCACTGCGAAGGCCTCGCCTGCCACCAACGAGAAATTCTCGTTGTAGCAAGCGTCGTGCAGCAATTGCGGTAGCCAGCGGGCGAACAGCGCATCTTCTTCATCGGCGCCGGGTGGCGAGACCACCTCAGCTTCGATCAAAAACCGTGCATAAGGGGTCCAGACGTTAAGGTAGCCGGTCTGCTGCAGCTTGAGGCACAAATCCGCGCCGACCCAAGGCACCAGCAAAGGATCGAGCGCAAAACCGCCTACCTGCAGGAAACTGTCGCGGCGGACCATCAGACACTCATCCGCAAGCGCGCTGCAATCATGTTCCAGCCATAACCTGCCCATGTAGCCGACATGGTCATGGGCAGCGCCGTCTACGCCGCTACTCACACTGCCGCCCAGGCCTAGTACCAGCGCGGCGCGGTGGAGCAAGCCAGTGCCCGTCTGCAACTTGCCGGCCACGGCCCCTACTTCCGGGCGCTGGGCCTGGTTGAGCAGCGTCTGCAGCCAGCCCCCGTCAAGCACACTGACGCCAGCATCAAGCCAGACCAGATAATCACCGCGAGCCTCCTGCGCCGCAGCATTGCACAAGGCAGCGCGTGACTGGCCAGGCATGAACCGCAGCACCTGGAAGCGCGCCTGGTCAATCTGGCTGACCATCTCCAGCCACTGCGCCACAGCTGGATCGTCGGACCCCGGCTCGATCAGGACGATTTCGTAAGCAGGGTGGGTGGTTTGCGTGAGGAGGATTTCCAGACAACGCTGCAACTGCACAAGACCACCTTGCACATAGATCATGATACTGACGGTGGCCTGCTGCGCGTGCTGGTAATCGATACGGTAACAGCCAGCCGCCTGCGCCAGCGCCAGTACTTGTGCCTGGGCATAACCGCGCTCGTATAGATGCGCTGCAATCACAGCGCGCTCGTCAGGGCAGTCGCGGACAGGCGCACCGTCGGCGACCAACAGGGGCTCGCTGACGTGCGCTACGCAACTCAGCCCGTGCTCGTTGAGCAATCGCAGCTGGCAGGCCAGCTCCGCCGCCGCTCCGCTGGCCAGACCGAAACCTTGCTGGCTCAGCACGGCGAGGCGTCGGTACAACCAGTGTCGGGCCAGGTTGGCAGGCTGCGCCAGCAGCAGATCAAGGTTCAGCTCCGGCCGCAGGCAGAGATCAACAGCTCCACCGTCCAGGCGTACCGCTTCGTCGCCGAACAGCGCCAGACAACTGGGCGGGGTCTCAAGTAGTTTCAAGGCCACCATCAGCATGCCGCTGGCGGTAAATTCGACACCCGCCTCGACCAGCATGAACCAGTCACTGGTGCTGTCCGCGAGTAATGTGTTGACCGGCGCCTGCCATTGCTCTGAATCACCTGGCAGCCACCGCGCCGTTGCTTGATCCGGCTCATCGCGGCTCAGAACGATCACCTCCAGACGCTTGTAAAGGCTGCGCTGCAGGCTGTCCAGGGTACGCGCCAGAGCCACCTGATCGGTGCTGGCGCGCACCACTACGGCAATCGTGGGTGCCGCAGCTGCGTCAAGTTTTGCGTTGATCAGGCGCAGCGGCTCAGCCAGCGGATAACGCTGCCGCAGCCAGCCCAGAACACCCAGGGCATTGCCCTGTTGCTCACGCCGCGCGGCCTGCTGGGTCTTGTCGACAAACACTTCAAGTTGCTGCCAGAACGGCGCGGTACGCTCAACGTAGCGTTGCAATGCACCTTCGACGCCAGCGCTGGCGTGGCGCAATGCATCGGGCTGATCGAGCATGGCAAAACCGCTGCTACCGACAAAGCTGGCATCAAGGAACTGCTGATCAATGCCATGACCCGGTATGAAAATCACCGGGCAACCACAGAGCACGGCAATCACGCACGTCATCGACCACTCGTGGGTGTACATCACCTGCGCTTTGCGCAAAAGATCAGCAAGTTGGGCAAGGGTCAGGGCATTGGCCATGCTCAGCAGGCGAATGTCGGCCGGCAACTGCGAATAGTCGATCTGCTCCAATGCGAAGCGGTTCTGGTACAGGTACTTGCCCTCGCGCACGGTCCCGGGCGCAGCTGCACAAAACAGATCGACATTGATGGTCGGCAGGCACAGCAGGTCGCCTTCGGGGTTACCGTGACGCGCTGCAATCAACGCGCCGGAATAGAACAACAGGTCGGATGGAGCAGCAGCCATACCGCGGCCAGTGATGAACCCTTCGAAGTTCAACAGGAAACGCGCCACCACCGAGCACTCGAACGGATTGCCTTCGACGACCTCTGGATAGATCGCAATCGGTACCTGGCCAGTATCGACATGACGCTGGGCCGCCTGAGCATCGAGCAAAGGTGTTTTCAGGTCTGGGTTGACCTGAGCCTTACCCAGAATATAGGCCTCTCGCCCGCGCAGATTGAGCAGATGGCAGAGGTAGTGCAGCGAGGCAATGCCTGAGGAGGTTTCCCGGTAGTCCGGCGCTAGGATGTAATAAGGATGCTCTGGCCTGGCGTACAGCTGCCGCAGATTGGCCAGAGCTTGCTCGGGTGAGCAACCCTGACCCAGCGCAGGATTGGACATCGGTTGAAACTCCAGAATCGGGGCGACTGCGCTTGGGTTTCAAGCGCTAGTGAGCTGGGTGAAAAAGTCCTGAATGGCCGCGCAAACCTCATCGACCTGGCAACCCGCCATGTCGGAGAACAGCGGCAGACGCACCAGACAGTCGGAAACCTTGCGGGTTATCGGCAGCTCTCCGACGCTACGCGAAAAGCGCAGACCTGCCGGCGAGTCGTGCAAAGGTACATAATGGAACACCGCATAGATCTCACGCTCGCGCAGGAAGCGGATCAACGCGTCCCGCTCGACACTGCTACGCATCAACACGTAGAAGATGTGTGCATTGGCCGGCTTGCCGCCCGGTGTGCGTGGCAGGGTGAAACAACCGTCAACTTCCAGCGCGCCGAGCTGATTGTAATAAGCCTCATACAACGATCGCCGATGATCGTTGATGCTTTCCCCCTGCTCCAACTGTGCGTACAGGAACGCTGCGGTCAACTCACTTGGGAGAAAGGACGAGCCAACGTCAACCCAGGTGTATTTGCTGACTTCGCCACGGGCGAACGCCTTGCGGTTGGTGCCTTTCTGCCAGATTATCTCGGCGCGCTCGATCAGCTTCGGATCATTGATCAACAATGCACCGCCTTCCCCGCTAATCACGTTCTTGGTCTCGTGAAAACTCAGGCAGCCAAGGTGGCCAATGGTGCCTAGCGCACGCGTCTTCTGCCGAGCCAGAATAGCCTGTGCAGCATCTTCGATAAGCATCAAGCCGTGCTTCTCGCAGATCCGCATCAGCGCGTCCATGTCACAAGGCTGGCCGGCATAGTGCACCGCCACGATCGCCTTGGTGCGCTCGGTAATGGCCGCTTCAACCAAGCGCTCGTCGAGATTGAGGCTGTCCTGGCGGATATCGACAAACACGGGTATCGCGCCGCGCAGGACAAAGGCGTTGGCGGTGGAAACGAAGGTGAACGACGGCATGATGACTTCATCACCAGGTCCCACGTCAGCCAGGATCGCAGCCATCTCCAAGGCAGCGGTACACGAGTGCGTCAACAATGCCTTGTGGCAACCAAGATTGCTTTCCAGCCACTGATGGCACAGCCGGCTGAAGTGACCATCGCCGGCAATGCCACCGTTCATGACCGCCTGTGCGATATAGAACAGCTCTTTGCCAACCACGAAAGGCTTGTTGAAAGGAATAACCTGCTTGTCCACGTTCGTTTCTCCGGTCACGCGTTTCAGGTGAAGTCGTCCAGCGACAGATAGCCGCCGATCAAGGCATCGAGGAAGTCCACCTGTATCGCCTGCTCAAGCCCGTGCATCTCGAAAAAATCGCGGGCCCGGTGATAGTAGTACTGCTCCATCGCCTGGTCGGCATCGGTATGGCCAGCGTCATAGCCGTGCTGCGAAAGCGCAGAGCATTTGACGGCTGCGTACTTGCGGCAGCAGGCCTCGATCGGCTGGTCGAGCAGCGCGCTGCGCTGCGGCCGGGCATGCTCAAAGTAGGCACGCGCTTGCCCTGTAATCGGCTTGTCGAGCAGCAGTGCGGCGAAGTTATCGGCCAGCCATGGAGCAAAGTGGTAGCCATCGCGGCGCGTGCCGGTGGCAATGAATGTGTTGTCATTGAGCTGACCGAGCACCGGATAGCCATCGAGACTGACAGGACGATAGCCAAAGTTGTAGCGCACCAGGCCACTGGCACGGTGCATCTGGTTGACCTGATTGATCGCGCCGTTGATCAACGCGGCAACCGCTTCGGCGCGCGGATACTGCTCATCGACAGTGGTCACCAGGTTGGTCGCGCCGACCACGAACAAGTCATCCTGATAGGGCGCATGGTAGATGCCACAGGCGCCACCACGATTTGGTGTGCGCAGTACATAGCGACCCTTGATGCCAGGGTTTTTCAGCACTACGGTGGCGCCGACGCCATTGATCACGCGGATGCAGTCCTGCTCTTGCCAGAGCCGGGTGGCCATGCTGCCGTTGGCCAGCACAACGCGCTCGCCTGCCAGCACGCGGCCATCTGCCAGGGTCACACCGCGGGTGCACCCGCCAACCTTGTCCAGCGCCTGTACAGTGCCGTCAATAAAGCGCACGCCGCGCTTGACCAGGCTCGCTTGCAACGCATGGATTACTCCGTCGGGATTGACCACGCCTTCACGTGGCAGGAACAACGCCTGCCGGCTGCGGTAGCTGGAACCTGGCATATAGGCCGGCTCCATATTCGGTTCGATTCGCTCGAAGGGCTCGGCGAACTCGTCCAGGTAACCGGCGATGGCATCGAATGCCGCGTCTTCAAATGCGTTTGAGGCATTGTTGTTGACCAGCACGGTACCCAAGCGGTAGTGGGCAGCAGGGATGTCGAACTCCTCGACAAAGTTGCCCCACAAGCGCGCAGAGGCCTGACTCAATTCGAACTTGAGCCGATCTCGCGGCTGATCGAGCGCGCCCGGCTCAAGCTCGGCAAACGAGTTGAGCATCGCCGCAGCGGCCATCGAGGCACTGTTGGTTCGGTCGGCGGGGCCGATGACCTGAATCTGATCAGCCGGCACACTGCGCGACAAACCCGCTGCGATAGCCAGGCCAACCATGCCATTACCAATGATAAGGAACATGCGCAGTCCTCCTCAGAGCAGCTTGACGATACACAGCGACGGGTAGGTTTCTGAGCGCTTGATCTCATGGCGTACCTTACCCAGCACGTCGGCAGCATAGGCATAGCCCTCGCCGGGGAGGAAGTCGCGCTGTAACTGGAAGAACACCAGCAACGAGCCGGGTACGCAGCGCGGCAGAATCTGTTCAAGGGCGAAGCGCGTCGGCCCTTCCAGATTCATGTCGAAGAACGCCAGCGCTACCAGCAAGTTGCGGTTGTCTTCAATGAACGGCGGCAGGGTGTCCTTGATGTCCCCTTCGACCACTTGGTGACCACTGGGCACCTGTGGCAACGCATTGATGCTTTCGTGCAGACCGAGCAGGTGACGCAGATAGTCGGCGTAGCCGTTGCCGGTGTGGTAGCAACCGTCCTGGAAGTGCTCGTTGTTGACCTTGCCGTCATTGTCATGCGACTTGTAGCCGGCAAAAGTATCGAACGCGGCAAGGCGACGTTGCTTGTTGAACGGTTCGAATACTGCTCGCAGGTTTTCACAGAGCACGGCGTTCTGCCCGCGCCATGTGCCGAAGTCGAGAATCGAGCCCGGCAAATGAACGATTTCCCGGTACAGGTCGGAAATCGCCAGCAGTCGCGCCAGCGAAGCTGAGCGGATGAACAATCCCAGGTTGCGTTCTTTCTCGGCGTCGTCCAGCGGCGCCTTGGTGAACGCCTGCCAGAGTTGCTCGCGAGCCTCGAGCTGGCTTTCGTCAGACTGGGTAACAGAAGTGGAACCGCTTTTGAGCATGTGAATCTCCAGGAAACAGGAAAACCGGACGGCCGCTTACGATGCCTTGCGCACCAGCAGGGTGAACTCGTACAAGCCGTAGTCGTGCAAGAGTGACACCTGTCTGGAGTAGGTTCTTTTGCACAGATCAAAGTAAAAGCACGGATCAGCGTAATGAAGGTAATCGCGCATGAACGGTGGGTCGGAATAGCTGGTCAGGCAGTTGAAGGCAAAGCCCTTGCGGCTGCTGGCATCCATACAACGCAAGACCTCGGCGATATAGCCTTGCCAGGCCTCAGCTGATGTCTGTTGGCAGACATTGAAGATACCGCTCGCCACGGCGTAGTCAGCCTGGCGCGAGGGCGCTGCGGCCACTTCGAAAAAGGCATTGGCGTCGCTGCCATGCCTGGCAAGCGCAGCGTTGATCATTTCCGCCGACAGGTCGTAGCCATGGTAGTCAACCGCGAAGCTGCGCTCGCGCAGCCAAGTCAGCAGGGCACCATAGCCGCAGCCGACGTCGATCAGGCTGAACCCCTGCTCACGCTCCGCGAGCGGGACCAGCTTGAGCAATTGCTCAAAGCGCAGCTGCTGCGAATCGGGGCCATTCCAGTCGACCCCCTCGGGGGTCGCTCCATGACTGCGGATACGCGACGAATAGTAAGCCTCGACGTCCTGCAGGATGTTTTCGCTCACGCCCGGCGCTCCAGGAAAGCCGGGGCATCTGCTCCGGTGTTGAACAAAAGGTCGATAACACTCAGCGCATGCGCGAACTCACCGTACATCTGCGGGTATTCGGGATAACCGGCATAATTCATGTACGAAACGTCGAGCCCGGCAGCGGCGAACGCCGCTTCATCCATGTAGGAACTGGCGGCAGGCCCGGACAGATATTCGCTGGCGCCCAAAGCCAGGCAAAGCTGGATCAAGCGCTCATTGCGACCATCAGCACCGGGCAGATCTTCGGAGCGATAAAGCGGGGTGTGGATTCCCAACAGCGGGCACAGCCCAGCGATCAGTAGATGATTGATGCTGGACAGATGCTGGAGCTTGGCGGCCTGCTCGAACAGAGCACGCAGCGGTGCTTCCATCTGCGCAAAACACGGCGCGCGGCGGTAACTCATCTCGATCGTTTTCCAGTGTTGAGCCGCCCAGTCCGCGTCGCTGACTTCAACTTCGTTGATCAACTGCTCATACCGCCCACGGTTCTTCACGGCAATGGTCAGCCAATGCTCACCTTGGGCGGTCTTGATTTTGTTGCGGTTACGCCAGTCGCGTCGGGTGTACTGCACATCGTCGTACAGAACAAACGCGTCGACACTGCGAATCAAGTCGAAATAGCCCTTCCACGGAATGTAATTGGACTGCACCACGGCCACTTTTTTCTGCATCCCGAACCTCGCGCACGCCGCAGCACAACTGGGGTCGCCCTGCCCTGTCAATAATTTGCCGCCCAGCGACGAAAAAGCCGGGCACTAAGCCCGGCTTTGCAATTCCCGCGCCACTTAACCGAGCTGGGCGAGCCACTGCAGGCTTGCGGGCGCGACCGGCCCAGGTGCGTCAATCCCCCCCCTTAGCTGGCCGCTAAACGCATGCGGCCAGCGCTCTGCCAGCTCATGGCCAGCCTGGACCGCACACTGTGCGGTGAGCAGTAGCTCGGCCCGCGGCGTCCACACCACCATCAAGCCGGTAGCGCGTGCTGTGAGGCACAACTCGATATCAGCACCGTCCCGCCTAGCCAAACCACCACACGCGTCGAACACCTCCTTGCGCACCATCAGGCAATCGCCGCTGACCGCATCACAACTACGTACAGAAAGCGGCCAGCGATCTGCAACACTCCGCTGCGCAGTGAAGCTCTGCCATGGACTGTGCACCTGCGCACCTTCCAGGAGGGCATAGCCGGCGTGCGCCAAGGTGCCGTCAGGCGCCCATAGACGCGCGCCAACCACACCCACCTCAGGACGCTGAGCTTCGTTGAGCAAGGCTTCGATCCAGGCGGGGTTGATCACCTGACAGGCTTCGGACAACAGCAACAGGTATTCACCACGCGCTTCTGCAGCCGCCAACGACAGCAGTTGGCTACGCGAACTGCCCGTCGGAGCGCTGACCAGACGCACGCGACTGCCGAACGCCTGCGCCTCACCCGAAGTCGAGCCGCCTTCGACAGGCCGTGCGACCAATACTTCATAGCGTGGGTAACGGGTACGCTGCAGGATGCCGGTCAGACACGCCTGCAGTTGCGCCATATCGCCTTGATTAGCCAGCAAGATGCTCACCAGTGGCGTCGCCGAGTGGCGGAAGTCGATGCTCAGTGCACCCGCCTCCTGCGCACGCACATGGCCGCGGTATCCCAGCTGGGCGAGGTGCCGATTGAGCACGCCGAGCGCTTCGGTGGCCAGTGCTGGCGTGGCCTGCTGGCCAATCACCAGGTATTCATCCATGTGCGCCAGGCTGCCTTGTCCCTGGCTCTCGACCAGGCGTAGCAACAGATCTAACTCCAGTGCATGCGGGCAGGTTTCGCTGTAACCGCCCAGCTCGACCACCGCCTCACGCCGCACCAGCCAATGGCGCGACATCAGCCCGGGCTGACTGCGCAGCAAATCCAGATTGCTGCCAGGCCGCACTACGGCGAGCAGTCGCCCATCGCTGTCGCGCTGAACTTCATTACTGGCAATAGCCTGACAGACCGGTGCATCTGCAAGCTCTGCCAGAAGACGCAAAAGGCCGCCGGCAAGCAACGTGTCACCGGCCTGCAGCAGCATCAGCCACTCGCTGGTCAGTTGGTTGACGATGCGGTTGAGGTGCGAGACCCAGTTGCCCTCTGTCACCTGAACAAAGTGCAAGGTGTCGCGCGGGGTGGTGACCGCCGGCGGTCGACCGGCTTTGAGCACCACCAGTTTGAAGTTGCGCATGCCGCTGGCCAGCAGGCTGTCGAAGCTCGCTTGCAGAGCGGCGTCATCGTTGCCCAGGTCCACCAGCACAAAGCAGACAGTCGCAGCTGGGTTGCGTGCCAGATGCGCCAGCACCCGTGTCCGACCTTGCTCATCCGGAGTACTGGCTTCGATAGCTGCCAGGACTTGGCCCGAAGGTGTTGCCTGGAGCAACTGCTGACTGTCGGCGCCTGGTACTTGCCCAAGGCGCTCGAGCCAGTTGGCCAGTTCGCGGGCGCGGGCCGAGTCGGCATCATCAAGCAGCATCAGTTGCAAGCGCCGGCACACTTCGCGACTGAACAAGCCCAGAGAGAGTGCCTGCCAGTAGCGCTCGACCAGGCTTTCTGGGGTGTCATTGGCGTGCTCGCGCATCAGTTCGCCCTGGCGCACCCACACCCCTTCCAGCGCATACTGATGCTGCTGACCGGTCGGCCACGCATGACAGAGGAACTCCACCGCCGTCAGCTGAGCAAACAGCTGTGCATTGTAGTAAGGCAGTTCGACGTACTGGCGCGGCTCGAAATCACGCTCCGGGTCATCGATCACACTGCTCCAGCGCGAAGTTACCAGCAAACGCGCCTGCTGCTGATCCCAAGTCTGCCGGACAAAGTTGTTGACCAGTTCAAAGCCGTGCTCATCGGCAGCGATACCTTGCCCCGCACTGTCCCACTGCCGCAGCAAGCGCACAGCGCTGGCCAGTTGCTCTTCGCGCGCATGCGCGCTGGCCTGATCCGTTGCGAGTTCACACACGACATCAGTCTGGTGCAGTATCGCCACGTCGCCACGAGCCAGAATCGCCCATGACAGCGCAAGGCGCCAGCCCGCGAAATCGAGGTCGTCCGGTACACTCGCTACAGCTACCTGCAGGTCTGCCAAGCGCACCACAGCGCGCCAGGCCTGCAGCCCGGTCTGTGCGTACTGTTGCAGACGCGCACGGACGTTGCCGGCATCAGCATGCTCCAGGGCAGTGCCGACAGCGTGATAAGTTAGCCGGGCGCTGTCAGCTTGATACGCCAAGGCATAACCCTGCGCTGCGATTGCCTGGGGCAACTCGCGCAGACGTGCCTGAGCGCAAGCGAGCGCGGTCGGGATGACAAAATCGGCATCCAACGTCAGCATGACCAAAGGCGTCTCTACCGCCGTCAGCGTTGCGAGCAGCCGTGCGCTGCACGTTGCGCTCGAAGTGCCCGTCAGCAGCGGCTCCACGGCCACACAGGCAACCTCCGCCGCACGATAGTAGTGAAGCGCCCGAGGGCGATGACCTGCCTGGTCATGCCCGAGCAGGACCACGGTCACATCACTGGCGGACCCGATTGCGATTTCGATCATATGACACCTGTTGAAATGGTCGTTGCAGCACCCACCAGGAGCAGGTGCCAAAGGTCAGTCCGCCAGCCAGGCATTCGCCCAATGCTGCAGATGATGTTCGTTGAGTATGTAGTCGCGCAGCACTGCCTCTCGCAGGGCATCACCCTGGCGGTAACTGGCCAATGGGTCGGCCAGGTGCATCCGAATCGCCTCAAGCCAGTGATCACTGGTGTTCTCTCGCACCCGAGTACATGGCAGATATCCGGAATAGGCCTTGGTGTCGCTGCAGATCACCGGGAAGCCACAGGCACCGTATTCGAGCAGACGCAGGTTGCTCTTGCAGTCGTTGAACAGGTTGCGCTCGAGCGGCGCCAGCGCCAGGTCGAGGTTCAGACTGGCCAGCCTGGCCGGGTACTGGCTGAACGAGATCCCTTCATGGAACTCCTTCACATACGGCCGCAGGGGCTCTGGACACATACCGAAGAAAACCCAATCGACTTCATCGGCGAGCGTTTTGACAACATCCTCCAACAGCTCAAGGTCACCCCGGTGACTGGTGCCCCCCGCCCAGCCTACCCGCGGCCGTGCACTGGTCTGACGCTGACTGGCAAGGCCTGTCCACAATCCCGCCGCGAGCATGTTCGGGACTACGCGGATATCGTGATGCAAATGCGACAGCGCATCGGCCAGCGGCTCGGTCGAAACCACGACTCGATCACACAGGGCAATGGCCTGACCGACCAGCTCGCGCATATTGCCGGGCATGTTGCGGGCATGATCGTTCTTCTTCGCAGGCTCGATAATGTAGTCATCCAGCTCATACACACGGCGCGCGTTGGAGAAACGCTTGTACTGAGTCATGTCATGGATGTTGCCCGGGGTGTAGCGGCACTGCAGGATCATTACATCGGGCTTTTCGCGCTCGAGTTCGACCAGGCCAGAGGCGCTGTAATCGATGCGTCCCTGCACCCAGCCGGCCCGCTCGAGTTCCACAAACGGTTGAATTACCCGGTAGTGGCCGATCGCTGTGGCGTTGGTCGGTAGCGCCAGCACCGATGGCATGGCCCGAGCTATGAAAGGATCCCAGCCATTGCGCAGCCCCGGTTCAAAATTGAAGTTGGGCACTACCAGGCTGAGGTTGCGATTGTAGGCCGGATCCAACGCGACCCACGCCAGCCAGCGCTCATAGAACGCCAGACGGTCGTTTTCCTCGGCTTGCGTCGCCACCTGCGGGTCGCTATGAGGAGTGCGGGCGACTCTGGAGAATGGCGTCCACACTGCCAGATAGCCGGCGGTACGAGCGCGCAGGCACAGGTCGGCGTCGTGCAACTGGTGTTGCAATGCCAGCGCCTCGAATCCGCCCAAGGCATCAAACAGCTCACGCCGCACCAACAGGCAATCCAGACTCAGCGCGCTCCAGTTCTGGACCAGGCTCAAGCGATTCATGTAACTTTCGGCGTTGCCGGCGCAGGACGCAAACGCACTGCCAGCTGCCCCTTGCATACCGAGCACCATACCCGCAGAGATTACAGCGCCAGTAGGATCCAGCAGCTTCGGCCCGACCACCCCCACCTCGGGACGCTGAGCGTGGTGCATCATCTCGGCCAGCCACTGATCGTCAAACAGCAGGCAGCCACTGTCGACAAACAACAGGTAGTCGCCGCAGGCGTGGACGCTGGCCTGATTCAAGCTGGCAGCCCTGCCGCGCCCCATAACGCTGATGCAGCGCAGTTGCGCACTGCCAAGGCCGGCCATCGCCTGTAGCCAGTCGAGCAGCGCCGCCGGGGTGTCTTCGTCGGCCACCAGCAGCACCTCGAAGCCACTGTAGGCGGTATGCGCGAACAGTGATTCGACGCACTGCATAAGCGCCTGCAGCTCGCCGTCGGCGAGAATCACAATTGACACGCTGGCCACGTGTGGATGCTCATAGGTCACGCGGGTGATCAGCGAGCCTTCGACAGCGACTACCTTCGCACCGATTGCCAGGCGCTGCAGATGGGCCTGCACGATACGCGCCGCCTGAGGGTGGCTGGCGCTTTCCTGCAACCAGTCCGCATAACGGTACTGGCACTGCACCAGCACCTCGGCGATGTGCTCAATCACCTGTGGCCCGTGCGCCTCGACCATACGCCAGAGCAGATCGTGTGCTGCCAACCCGCCGAACTCCCCGTCCCAGCCTCCCAGTGCGCGCACACCGCTGGCTTTGAACGCCAGCAGGCGGCCGACATAGGGCAGGCTGCGCATCAAATCCAGGTTGAAATCCGGTTTGAATACCGGCTCGGACGGTGCGAGATTGTCATTCGCTCCTTCATCGAAATACAGGCACTGGATATCGCTGCGCAGCGCCATGCGCTCGGCCATGATCACCAGCGCGTGGGGTTGCAGACAATCGCCAGCACGCATCAGCAGCAGCCAGTCAGCTTGCTGATCGTCCTGCAACCAGCCATTTAGCAGAGCCTGCGCGTACTCGTCGCCGAGCAGATAGTCGACGTCGCGGCCGACACTGGCTTGCAGCGAGGCCGGGCCGATCACCAGCACTCGCTGCGCGGGATAGGATTGCACGGCCAGGCTGTCGAGCGTCCGGCGCAATGCTCGCTCGTCGCCCTCACGGCAGAATACTGCGGGGACAATGCGTGGCCGCGAAGGCCACTGCTCGATGCGCTTGGGCAGCAAGCGCAGCTGGCCATCAGACAAAGTACGGCATTCCAGCCACTCGCCATACAACTCGGCAAAGCTCAGGCTGTCATGGCCAATGTGCTGGTTGAAATTGGCCATCTGCGCCGAGAAATAGCGGCGCAGGTTGAACTCGTCCCAGACTTGCTCGCTGCCGCCGGTAAACTCCTCCAGCACCTGGTAACGCACCCAGCCATCGGCGGGCGCGGCTTCGCTGGTGCGGGCCGCGAGCATCTGCATCAACCATTCGCTTTCACTCTTGTAGGCCTCGACCATGCTCCCCTGCAGGCTCAGCCGGCCTGGATGAACGCGCTCGAGGCTGAGCACCTGGTTCAGGCTACACAGATGACCACGACGCAGCAGGCAGGCATACAAGGCGAGGTCAAGCCGCGCGACAAAGCCCTGGCCGTCCTGGACCAGGGTTGCCAGGTACTGCCCGACCTGCGCGCGCCGCATCAACGCGTGGCTGAGGCCACCAAACAGGTTCGGTGCATGATCGGAAATACTCTCCAACAAATCAGTTCCATGCAGCACTGCATTCTGCATGGAGATCACAAAGTTCAGCGAGCGTGAGGGTAGCAATACATCATCGGCAGCGCACAACAGACGCTGACATATGACAAGACTCACCTGCGGGTAGTCTGCCAGGACTCTGGCCTGCGCACTGATGCAACCCCCGAACAACGTGTCGTCATCACAGAGAACCTTGATCAACTCACCAGAGGCGCGCGACAGGCAGGCCAGCAGGTTGCTGGCAAGGCCAAGACGGCTGGGGTTGCGGGTGTAGTGGACAGGCACCGGCGATGCTTGTGCCAGCTCGACGCACAGGCTCTGGATTTCGCTCCCAGCACTGTCGTCGCAGACAACCACTTCCAGATTGGAATAATCCTGCGCCAGCGCACTGACCAAGGTCGCGCGAAAGAACTCAGGGTTGAACGCTGGGATGGCAATCGTGACAAGGGGGTGTGCGTTCACAGGAGCTCACTTCAAAGCAGTAAGTCGAGGTAGTCGAAGCTGACCGGCGGCACCGCATCGAGCTGCGGTGCCCGGCTCATAGTCAGCTGCTTGACGACCTGCTAGAACTCAGCGCCAGCTCCTCGGCGAAGCTGCGCCGAAGCGATCAGATGTAGTTGACCAGCGACAGCGTCGCAACCTTGGCAAAAGCCTGCAGTGATGCCTTGAGCATGTCGGTCTGGCGCTGCAGACGTAGCATGACCTCGGCAGGATCGCTTTCGCGGATCGAGCTCTGCGTCTTACTGTTTTCGGTGCTCAGTGCCTCGTTGGTTTCGGCCTGGATATCCAGCGCCTGACCGCGACCACCAATGGCACTTACCGATGCCGAGACTTGGTCGGTAGCACTGGCAATATTGCCGATTGCCGAATCCAGCGACGCGAGGAAGTTCTGCCGGGCGACCGGATCGTCATCCATCGGCGTGCTCAGCGCGGTGCGCAGCTGGCTGATGGTTTCCAGCATGTTCTGGGTTTGATGGGTATCTGCCTTGACTGCAAAGGAGTCACCAGCATCCGGTGGCGCTGACAGAGTGAAACTCAGACCAGCGGCTGTCGCGACGTAGGGATCAAGCGCAGTACCGGTGCCGCTCAAGGTACCACTGTCAATTGGACGGCTGTTGGCGCTCAGTGGCGCTGCGTACAGATCGAACTGGGTAGGATCGGTTTCGGAGAACCTCAGGATGGCCCCGCCACCCGGAAATGCCGCCTTGTACTTGGCATCATCGACAATGCTGACGCCGGTAACCTGGCTGCCGGAAGGACCATTGCCAGCGCTGCGCGTGCCGCTGACGGTATCGGCCTTGGCGCCCAGCACCAGCTTGTGACCATTGAGGGCAGTCGCCGGGTCATCTCCAGCCTGCAAGGTGACCTTCAGACGCAGGTCAACCCCACGGAAATTGATCGAGGTGTTTTCCCCGGCAGGATCGAATGCGCCGGCTTGAGTCGCCTCGCTGGTGACGTCTTGGCCATTTCTGTCGATGATCTTCATCTGGCTACTGCTGGTGAAGCTGATCTCGTACGGCTCACCGCCGCGGAAGCGGTCATTGAACGTCGAGTTGCCAGACACCTGACCATTGGACAGGTTGACGCGACCGTCATTCATCAGCGGGTCGCTGAACGAGGTTTCGGTGCGGCTGGTATTGAGCGCCTGCTCGAACGCGCTGTAGCCGGTTTCGTTGGCCGCCAGGCTAAGCATGTCGCCAACCTGCAGCATCAGATTGGTCTGGTCACCCTGATAGCTGAAGGTGCCGTCGGCATTCTTCACATACGGCTGGGTATCGCCCTTGGAACCCGAGAACAGGTATTTGCCGTTCTCGTCCTTGCTGTTCATCAGCGTGAACAGCTGCTCCTCGAGCGAGGCCAATTCATCGGCATTGGCTTTGCGGTCAGCGTCAGTGAAACTTGCGTTACCAGAGCTCACAGCTAGCTCATTTACCCGCTGCAAGACATTGCCGATAGCGTTCAACGTGCTCTCGCTGGAGCCAAGGGCATTGCGCACGTTGGTGATGTTACCGCTGTACTGCTTGAGCATGTTCTGTTGCTGCTCAAGCTGCAACAGACGCGCAGCGCCTACCGGATCGTCGGCCGCGGTACGGATGCGCAGGTTGTCGCTGGCTTCCTGCTGGCTCTTCACCGTGTTGGCAAGGTTGCGCTGATAGTTGGCGCTGGTGGTGTTGTAGAACTGCGAAGTGGAAATGCGCACGGTCTACGGCTCCTTAAAGGCTGTTGATCAAGGTGGCGAAGGTTTCCTGGGCCGCCTTGATGATCTGCGACGACGCGGTGTAGTACTGCTGGAACTTGATCAGGTTGCCGGTCTCTTCATCGACCGAGACCCCCGACAAGGAATTGCGGCTGTCCAACGCAGAGTTCTGCAATGCACCGGTGGCGTCGCTGTCCATCTTCGCCTGGCCGGCCTTGCCGCCTACGTTGGAGACCAGCTTGGCATAGGCGTCGCTGATGCTGATGCCCTTGCCGTTGGCGCCTACATCCACGGTGGACCTGGTTTGCAGGTCGATCACCGACTGGGCATTGCGATTATCCGCCGAACCCGAACCGGTCAGCGCCACGCTGTAGCTGTCGCCGTTTTTTGGCGCGCCGTTGACGTTCATCTCGAAGGTAAAATTGCCACCTAGAGCATTGCCATTGGCATCGGTCAAAGACACCGACAATTGCAGTTTGTTGTCCTGGCCGGGGATGATCGTGCCGGTGCCGATCGAGTCACCCTTGGCGTTGTACAGGGTGTAGCTCTGCGGCGAGGCGCCATCGTCGCCGAACACCAGTTTGACCGGGGTGGAATACTTGAGGCCGGTCTGCAGCTTGTTCAGCTCGGTTGCGTCGTAGATGTCCAACTTGGTGGTAAGGGTTGGCTGGGTGATCACGCCAGTGCCCTTGTTGCCCGAACCGCTGGTAGCGGTCAGCGGCGAGGCCATGGCCAGGCGCTTGGGGTCGGTCAGCACCGACTCGATGGTGGCGGCAGCATTGCGCGTAGGAGTGATCTTGAAGCTGTCACCGGCAGCATAGGTGCCGCCATTGCCCGACAGGCTGAAACCATCGAACACCGGCGCCGGGTCGTCGTCGAGGTTGTGCGTGCCCATGTCGGTGCCTTCCGGCAACTTGCGCACGGTGTACTCTTTCAGGTTCGCCGGGTTGTTGAAGGTAACCTGATAGTCGCTGGTGCCGAGCTTGCCGCTGTCGGCAATGGTCACGTTGATATTGCCGGTGCCGGTATTGCCCTGCTTGGCGATGCTGCGCTCGCCGATGGCCTTGGCGCTGTTGATGTCGCCGAACAGGCTGGCGCCGAAGTTACCTTCCTTGTCGATGCCTTGGGCCAATTGGCTGTTGATTGCATCAGCCACCACCAGTGCCACGCGGCCGAGCTCGTTGAGCGCCGGGTCGAGGGTTTCCTTGCGGTAGCGGATCAGGCCGCCAAGCTCACCACCGCTGGTGCTGTTGGTGATGTCCATCTTGGTCGAGCCGCGATTGAGGATCAGGCTCATGCGGGTCGGGTCGGCCGCGCTCGGCTCGACGCCAAGGGTCTGGGTGGTGTTGCCCAATACCAGTGCCTGGCCGTTCTTCAGGTAGATGTCGTAGTTGCCGTTTTTTTGCTCGACCACATCGGCGCCGATCAGTGACGTCAGCTGGCGGACTGCACCGTCACGCTGGTCGAGCAGATCGTTGGGCTGGCCGGTGACTACGCTGACCTTGGAGATCTGCTCGTTGAGATCGGCAATGGTCTTGGTCAGGTTGTTGACCTGAGTGGCCAGCGAAGCCATGTTGCTGTTGGTGTTGCTGTTCTGCTGATTGAGCTGGGCGGACAACGTATTGAAACGCTTGGCCAAGGTCTGCGCGCTGGTCAGCAGCAATTGGCGCGAGGCGTCTTCGGTCGGCTTGGCCGAGGCATCCTGCATGGCGCTGAAAAAGCTCTGCAGCGCTGCAGTGATACCGGTATCGGCACTGGACAGGGCGTTGTCCAGCGGAGTGATCTGGCTGAGGTAGGTGTTGGCATCGCTGGACAGCGAGGTGGTGGTGCGCAACTGGTTCTCGAGAAACGCGTTGTACACCCGTCGCACGTCGGCCAGGGTGGTACCGGTACCGATGAAGACCTGGCCAGTCTGCTGGCCGCCGCTGGTCTTCTGCACGTTTTGCTGACGCGAGTAGCTGGCGACATCGGCATTGGCGATGTTGTTACCCAGGGTGTACAACCCCGACTGTGCGGCTCCAAGCCCTGACATGCCAATATTGAGCAAACTCGCCATGGTTCTCTACCCTTAACGTTGCGTGGTGGTACCGAGCATTGCGTAGCTCTCGTACGACTTCATCTGTTTAGCGATCTGCGAGATCTTGCTGGCGTAGTTCGGGTCGGTTGCGTACCCGGCCTTCTGCAGCTCTCGCACAAACTGTTCTGGGTTATCGGCCGACTTGACCGCATCTTGATAGCGCGCATTGTTCTGCAGCAGGCTGACCAGGTCGTGGAAGCTGTCCTGGTAGGAGTCGTAGGAACGGAACGCGGCGGTTTCCTTGACGAAGGCGCCATCGCGGAACTCGCTGGTGATCGCCCGCGCTTCACCGCCCTGCCAACTGCCGGTGGCCTTGATGCCGAACAGGTTGTGGCTGCTGCTGCCATCGGTGTTGCGCATCACCGACTTGCCCCAGCCGGTTTCCAGCGCGGCCTGGGCTACCAGGTAGCGCGGGTCGATGCCGATGCGCTTGGCCGCTTGTTCAGCCATTGGCAGCATGGTCGAGACGAATTCGTCACTGTTGCCGAAGGCCCTTTTCGGCGCCAGCGGTGGCTGGGCCATGGCCCGACCGAGGATGCGCGTACCGCCATCGGCGGCAGCAAACGCTTGCGCTGGCTCCCAGTCGCCCTTGACCACGCCATTGACCAGTTGCCCGTCACGCGCCGGCAGCGCCGCGCCAGCGCCGGCCAGTGCCGGGTTGCCGGCAGACGGCACGATGCCGGCCAGCAGCCGATCGGTGAGCTTGCCAGGCAGCGACAGGCGCCGCGAGTTGAGCGCGGCGACGTCATTGCGCGCGGCACTGCTGGTATCGCCGTGAACCGGCGTCGCCACCTTGGTCCCCCACAGCGCAGGGCCTGCACCCTCGCCGCGCAGGAACGGGTTGGGCGTCGCCACTGGATTTTTCTGTTTGGACAACTGCCGCACCAGCACATCCTGCAAGCCGATGCCGCCGCCCTCGCGGGACATACTCACGGACAGCTGCTGGTCGTACATGTCACGGTACTGCTTGACCGTCTCGGTGTTCAGCTCGTTGTCTTCAGCCAGTACGTCACTAGCCTTGCGCGAAGCCTTGAGCATCTCGCTGATGAACAGCGACTCGAACTCCTGGGCGACTTTGCGCACGTTCGCTTCGCTGTCACGATCGCCATGCTTGAGCGAGGTCAGGCGGTTGAGGTCGGTGTAGGCACCGCTGTCGGCTTGACTGGAAACCAGACTCTTGGAGTTCATCAAAGCGCCCTCAAATCACGATCAGGTCGGCTTGCAGAGCACCGGCCTGTTTCAGCGCTTCAAGGATGGCCATCAAGTCACTGGGCGCTGCCCCGACCTGGTTGACCGCTCGGACGATCTCATCCAGCGTGGTGCCCGGGCCGAACTTGAACATCGGCTTGGCTTCCTGCTCGGCGTTCACGCGCGAACGTGGCACCACGGCCGTCTGGCCATTGGAGAACGGCCCCGGCTGGCTGACGATCGGGTCTTCGGTAATGGTCACGGTCAGGCTACCGTGGGTAACCGCAGCCGGCGAAACCTTGACGTTCTGGCCGATGACGATGGTGCCGGTACGCGAGTTGATGATGACCTTGGCCACGGCCTGGCCCGGATCGATCTCGAGGTTCTCCAGGATCGACAGGTAGTCGACACGCTGGCTTGGGTCCATCGGCGCAGTGACCCGCACCGAACCGCCATCCAGGGCCTGGGCAACACCTGGGCCGAGCAGCTCGTTGACCTTGTCGACGATGCGTTTGGCGGTGGTGAAGTCAGGGCGATTGAGGTTCAGGGTCAGGCTGTTGCCCTGATTGAAACCACTCGGCACGGCCCGCTCGACACTGGCACCGCCAGGGATACGCCCGGCCGATGGCACGTTGACGGTAATCTTCGAGCCATCGCGACCTTCGGCGTCAAAACCGCCGACCACCAGATTGCCCTGGGCGATGGCGTAGACGTTGCCGTCGATACCCTTGAGCGGGGTCATCAGCAGGCTACCGCCGCGCAGGCTCTTGGAGTTACCGATCGACGACACGGTGATATCGACCACCTGGCCCGGCTTGGCAAACGCTGGCAGATCCGCATGGATCGACACTGCGGCGACGTTCTTCAGCTGCACGTTGCCTGAACCTGGCGGCACCTTGATGCCGAACTGCGAGAGCATGTTGTTGAAGGTCTGCAGGGTGAACGGGGTCTGCGTGGTCTGGTCGCCAGTGCCGTTCAAGCCGACCACCAGGCCATAACCAATCAGCTGGTTGGTGCGCACGCCGGAGATACTGGCGATGTCCTTGAGGCGCTCGGCGTGGGCGCTGAACGCACAGGATACAAGCACGGTTGCGGCAATCAGCTGCCTGAAATTAAGCATGGGCATCCGTACTCAGAAAGGCCAAAGCGGGCTGAGGAAGAAGCGGTCCAGCCAACCGGGCTGGCTGGCATCGGCAAACGAACCGGT
>Ga0308167_1001525_pt1 | contig 26339 bp, 31 predicted proteins | sample PhyCR1_2_FD_202138 | JGI IMG/M metagenome (GOLD analysis project Ga0308167, IMG submission 202138) | Phyllosphere microbial communities from UC Gill Tract Community Farm, Albany, California, United States - DLSLRC.R1 | ecosystem: Host-associated > Plants > Phyllosphere > Unclassified | place... | reverse complement strand
TCCGCGCCGGGCGCCTCGTCACCGTCCCGGCAGCCGTCGACCTGAGACGCCCGTTTCGCGCCGTGTGGTCGGCCGGTCTGAGCGCCGGGGCGCAGGATCTCCTGGCCGTGATCGCCGCGTTGCAGCACAGCCCCGACTCCTCGCCGAGATGATCAGAGAAGCGAAGCGTGCCGTAGGGCCGTGACGGCCCGCAGGTGCTTCTCTCCGGCGCGGGTGGCGTTCGCCGGCGACAGATGGGGTGCCGCGAGCACGGGCACGACCCTCGCACGCGGTTCCAGGGTGAAGTACCTCATCACGCCCGTCAGGGCCGGAGTGCCGAAGGTCACGATCGCCCGCAGCTGCGGCAGAGAATCGAGCAGCTGAGCCAGGGCAGGGCGTGCGTCGTCGAGATCCGTGACGGTCGGCGCCCGACCAAGGGCCCACGGGACGATGTTCCATCGCAGGTAGACGTTCCTGCCCAGACCCGACTCGATCCGTGCTCGTCTGAACGCAGACGCCGTCGGCCCCGGGTTGTCCTCACTGCTGATCGCGTCCTCGCCCTGCCTGATCGTGGCAGGACCGGGTGACTCCATCAGCACGAGAACTTTCGCCGCCGCTCCTCCACCTGATGGGTCGAAGCCCGGCACGAAGCGGGCACGTTCTGGTCCGGAGCTCCGCCATTCCGATACGAGCTGATCGAGGCCCCTGGGCTGCTGCATCCCTAGACGCTACGACGTTGAGGACCGTTTCCGCCCACGCTCACCGACGACGCGGAACAACCAAGACGGCATCCGCTCCGAGTGCGCTCGCCCTCCAGCAAGTGATCCAGTGGGCGATCCCCTATCGGGACTGATCTTGTGGGCCCGTCCGGCGCATCTTGGCGGTCCGAGTCACACGTACCTCGTCATCTAGTGATGGTCGAGCCCTGCTGCCATCGCACCAGCATGACGCGGCCGTAGTGCGCGGACGCGACGTAGTGGAACACGAGCCCGACGAGGAAGACGAGATAACCGAGGCCCGCGACGAACGAGAGGTCCCTGCCGCCCGTGGCACCGATCAAGAGCGTCACCAGGCCGACCCCCAGGAGTACCGTCCGGAGCTTGCCAGCCCACCACACCCGGACACCGGGGTCTCCGCGATAGCCCATGAGAGCCCCCAGGGCGAGGAGGAGGTCCGGCACCACGACGAGGACGACCTCCTGCCACCCGAAGATCCCCGAGAGCGCGAACGCACCGACGACGAGGAGTAATCCGACCCTGGTCGCCACGGGGTCGAGCCACGCGCCGAGGACCGACACCATCCCGGTCCGCCGGGCGATCGGGCCGTCGACGAGATCGGTCAGCAGCGTGACCACCAGGACGACCGCTGCCGCCTCCGTCCGCCCGGCGACGAGGAGTCCCCCTGCCACGGCCGCACCGAGGAGGCGCCCCACGGTGACGGCGTTGGCGACGGTCCGCCATCCCCCACCGTCTGCCAGGCGAGCAGCCAGTTCGCCGGTGAGCCAAGGTCGAGAGGAGGCCGCCTCGGCGGAACCCGCGACGGACTCAGCGGCCGTCCCGCCGTCGGCGGTGGCGGCGTCCCTGGCGGCTGCACGCCGCCCTCGGACGAGGCGGACCACGATGATGACGGCGATCGCGACCGCCACGACGACGAGCGCCCAGGACGATGCCTCGCCGAGGTATCGCTGCGCAGCCTCGAGCGAGGACCGCAGGAGGAACCCGATGCCGGCGTAGACGGCCGACCAGGTCAGCGCACCCGCGAACGACGCCGGAAGGAAGGCCCGATAAGGGACGCCCGCGACGCCGGCGGCGGCGGGGGTCAAGGTCCGGATCACCGGCACGAGCCGGGTCAGGAACACAGCCGCTGCCCCTCGCCTCTCGAGGATGCCGACGGCACGGTCCCAGTTGTCGACCCCGAGTCGACGGATGAGCTTGGAGTTGCGGAATCCGGCGCCGAACCGGCGGCCGAGCAGGTAGCCGACATGGTCACCGGCCGAGCCGCCGACCGCCACGACGAGGAAGAACACCACCGCGGGCGTGACGTCGTCGAAGGTGGCTGCGAGCAGCAGCACCAGCGTCTCGCCCGGCATGAAGAACCCGAGGCCGAGCCCCGACTCGGCGAACGAGAACGCCAGGCCCAGGGCCCAGACGAGAGGTGTCGGCAACGAAGCAGCAGTGTCGGTGATCCACCCGATCAGATCCATCCCACAGATGGTAGATGCTCGGCGGGCGAGGCGTGGCTACTGTGTTGGCATGAGGAACAGGGGCATCAGTGCGGCACGTGTGGTGTTCGCGGCCGCGTCCGTCGCCGGGGTCGTGACGCAGCTGGTCATCGCCGTCAGGACCGACTTCGGCGTCCTGAACTTCTTCAGCTACTTCACCACCCTCGGCAACCTCTTCGCCTCGACCGTCTTCGTCGTCGGTGCCGTCCGGACCGCTCGGGGCAGGCCCAGCAGTCCGCGGTGGGAGGCGGTCCGCGGAGCGTCCGTCGTCTACATGGCCTTCGTCGGCATCGTCTTCAACACCCTCCTCCGTGACGCGGACCTGGGCGACCTGACCCCGTGGGTGAACGTCGTGCACCACTTGCTCATGCCCCTCGCGGTCGTCCTGGACTGGGTGCTCGTCCCGCCGCGGTGGTCGATCACCAGACGTGTCGCCGCCTGGTGGGTCGCCGTGCCCGTCGCGTACACCGTCTACTCGCTCGTGCACGGTGCCGCGTCCGGCTTCTACCCCTATCCGTTCTTCGACCCCTCGCGCGGCGGGTACGGCACGGTCGCCCTCTGGTGCGTGGTGCTCCTCGTCGCGTTCCTCGTGCTCGCCGCCCTCGTCCGCCTGATCGGCAACGCCCTCTCGACACGAGCCCGGAGGTCCGACCCCAAGGGCGCGTCCACCCGGTAGACGATCCCCATCTGGGACAGTTCCTGAAGCGATCAACGATCCATCTCATGACAGGATCTGAACCGTGACCCTCGCGCTCGTGTGCCTCACCGCAGGCCTCATCGGTCTTTGTGCCGGCGTGTTCCTCATTCGGAATCGAGAGGTCGTCAGTGCGAAGTTCAGCGTCGCGGCCGGCGTGGTGGTCATCGTCGGATCGCTGGTACCTCTGTTGATCGGTGCCGTGGTGCTGCTGGTGACGGTGGCGCCGGGCATCTCCATCTCGTAGCCAGCCATCGACGCTCTCGAAAGGACCCCTATGGCGTTCTCCCTGACCTTGATCATCGTCGGCGCCCTCGGCGTCGTCGGCGGCATCTGGCTGGCGATGGACAAGCGCGCAGCGAGCGTCGTCGGTGGCGTCATCATCGCGCTGCTGTCCCTCGTGCCGGTCCTCGTCGGGGTGGTCTTCCTCACCTGGGACACCGCCGGCTGACGAGTCATCCGCAGGGCGCACCCCTTTCGGGCGCCAGACGGACGCGTCCGTGGTCGCAGTCGCAGAGGATGGGCAGATGGACGAGTACGCCCCGCCCCGCCTCGGCCGGCAGCTGCTCCTGCTCGCCGGCCTGTTCTTGGTCATCGGGCTCATCGTCGCGGGTGTCGTGGCGGCGCCGATCATCGCGGTGAACACGAAGCTGAACGAGCCGGGCGAGTACGGCGTCTGCAACCCCTTCTCCACGCGCTGCCACGACGTACCGCTTGAGACCATCAGCGCCGTGACAGGGGTGGATTTCCCCGAGGGGGCCGAGGTCATCACCTCGGGGGTCGTGGAGCATTCAATGCTGGGCATGGGCATCGAGTACGTCGAGGGCGCCGTCGAGGTGCCCGACGGCTGGGTCATCGAGCAGCTGCCGGAGAGCCCCGGGAACTCCACGATGGTCGAGCAGGAGCTCCTGGACCTCGGGGCCGACTCGATCGTCGTTTCCTCGGAGAGGACGGGCTACCTGCAGTGCGGCCAGGGACAGGTCGGCGGCCGGAACGTCGTTGCGGTCTGGAGGCGCACCAACCCCTGAGACAAACCGGCTCGCTCGACGCCCCGCGAGCTGCAGCACGCACTGGGATCGTCTATCGGAATCGGTAGCGGGTTCAAGAATGTGCCCGCTCGCCCTGCCCCCTAGCCTCGTCTCCTGTGGAGCCCAACGTGAACGAACACGAGAACAGACACGACGCCTCAGCCCGAGCACACACGCTTCTTCGACGACGTCGACAGCGCCGAGTCGCCATCTCGGCCGCGGCGGTCGCCCTCAAGTTGCTCGTCATCGCCGCACTTCTCTTTACGGGCACGCTCTGGCCCACTCGCACGGCGGCCCTCCGGTACCCGGTGCAGGGCGTCGACGTGTCCGCGTACCAAGGCACGATCAATTGGGACGTCCTGGCGTCGCAGGACATCGACTTCGCGTGGATCAAGGCGACGGAAGGCTCGAGCTACCAAGACCCCCGGTTCGCCCGCAACTGGGCCGAAGCCCATGACACCGAGCTGCTCGTCGGCGCTTACCACTTCCTCAGCGTCGACAGCCCGGGAACGGACCAAGCAGCCAACGTCATAGCCACCGTCTCCCGGAACCGGGGCGACCTGCCTGTCGTGGTCGATGTCGAGTGCTACGGCGAGTACTGCCATACCCCTCCCCCGGCAGCCACAGTCAAGGAAGCGCTGGACCCGCTCCTGCTCGCTATCGAAGAGCACTACGGCCGACCGGCCGTGCTGTACGCGACCCGCGACTGGTACGAGCAATACCTCGCCGGGAGCTACCCCGACAACCCCATCTGGTTCCGCTCGGTCGCCGCCTCTCGCACCTCACCGACGACCGCGACTGGACTTTCTGGCAGTGGTCGGCACGCGAGAAACTCGACGGGTACGACGGCGACGAAGAGTTCATCGACATGAACGCCTTCAGAGGCAACCGTGCAGAGTTGGAGTCGTTGCTGCTGCCCTGACACCTCGCCGTCGCGGCCGCCCTGATGCCCGCAGCCGGATCGTCTATCGGGACGCTGTTTGAGGCCGCATCACGGCATGGGGCATGCTCGTCCCATGAGCAACGAAGAAGGACCACCGCAAGCTCGCCCTGTCGATGCAACTGCACTGACTGAGCGCGCGACGCCGTGGCTGCCGGCGAGATCCGTTCTCTTCAATCTTGTCTTGATCTTCGTCGGCGGTGGGTTCTTCTGGTTCCTCATCGACCGCGTCCAAGCGCCCATGTGGGTGGCTCTCGTGGCCTACGCCGGCATCTTCACGGTGGGATCACTCATCATTCGCTTCATTCGAAACGCCCGAGCTGAGCGCAGTCGCAAGTGACGTCGATGGCTAAGCGACGCGATCCGGAGAGCGATCGGTCACCGACCAACGGCGGGGGCTAGCCACTCCCCCGCAGCTACGGGGCGCCGGCTGTCTCAACAGGTCAGTCCGAAACTGATCTCGGTGAGCGATCCCCTATAGGACGGCCGCACGTGCGCAAGGATGCACTATGACTTCATCCCAGTGGTTGGCGTTGGCTTATGGCCCATGCCTCTTCGTTGCTCTAGGCCTCCTGGCGTTCATTGGAATCAGGTACAGCCAAGGCAAGGCGATACCTCGCAAACAGCGTCTCCGTATCCTTGGAGTAGCCGCTTTGTTCCTCGCGGCCGGCGTCGTTCTTCTCACTCTGAGTGGACTCGCCTGACCCGGCGATGCACTGAGCGATCGTCCATCGGGACGGCGCCTAACCGCGATAAGTCATTGATGACGGGTCTGCCTATACCACCGCGGGTGTCATGAAGATGCCCCGGAAACCCTGGCCCCCGCCTCCCGGCACGGGGAGGTCGAGGACGTCGCGCTGTTCACCGCGGTCGATGTCGAGAACGCTGAGTACGAGCCGCCCCGAACCGCCGCTTCCGTAGGCGATGACCCGGCTGCTGTCTGCCCATCCGATGGCTTCCTCCCAGAACGACGCCCCGCTGCTCCGACTCCGCATCTCGAGCGATCGGAGGGGAGCGGCGGTCCCCGTCACGACGTCAAGGATGGCGAATTGTGAGTGCGGGTCGGCCCTGACGAGAAGGCGGGAGCCGTCCGGGCTCCACGCTCCCGACCCGGCGGGGCACAGTCCTCGATGGCGACGCAGCTCGCCGGTCGTGAGATCGGTGATGCTCAGCCAGTCGCCCTCGGCACCGTCGAGGGCGCGGTGCCCCAGGGCAAGGAAGCGACCGTCGGCTGAGAAGTGGGCCGAGGGCCCATGAAAGCTGAGCCGGAGGGGGTCGGTGAGAGGCAGGACCTCCTCGGCCCCCTCGCCGGTCAGGACGTACCGGCCGTGACGGTGTCCGTCAACGGTGGGGTGCGTGAACTCGATGATGAGTCGACGCCCGTCGGGTGCGCAGTAGACCTGCTCGTCGATCGACGGCCATCTCTCGAGCGGTGGCCCGTCGGTCCGCTCGTCTGAGACCAGGTCCCACCGGACGAAACGACGCTCGGCCGGCACGTCAGGGTTCCGGCGTCCCTCGAAGTAGCGGAGGTAGGTGATCGTGCGCCCATCCGGCGCCAACGGTGAGTAGAAGAACAAAGTGTGCTCGTCGGGCTCGACCGGGGCCAGGGCGAGAAGACCGTCTGTCGGATCCCAGGCCCACACCCTGTCGTCACTGACCGCGACCCAGGGCGGAGGCGAAGATGGACGCCCCCGACGCGATCGGGGCGCGTGGATCTTCTCGCTAGCGTGCCAAGGATTGTCAGCCATATGACGAACTTAGTTTCCGCGGTGATTCTCAAAAGGCGATCGCCTATGGCGTCGCCCGGGCCACGGGACCAACATCCCCAATTCGACACTGCCCGCGCGCAGCTTGACCGAGTTATCCTCACGCGTGCGCACACGTCGACTTTTGGCTTTCTCGGCCCTTTTCCTGGCCACCAGCGCGGCCGTGGCTGGGTGCACCTCATCGTCGGGGATCGAACAGCAGTGGGGTGACGGTAAGGGATACATCTCAGCCGACCAGGTCGTGACGGAGATCGCTCCCGAAGACCGCGGCGCCCCAATCGAGTTCGATTCCGAGCTCAGCGACGGCACGAAGATCACTGCGGCTGATTACCAGGGCAAGGTCGCCGTTCTCAACTTCTGGTTCGCCGGGTGCGTCCCGTGCCGAATGGAAGCGACCGACCTTCAAACGGTGAGCGAGGACGTGGCCGACGATGCTGCGTTCCTGGGCGTCAACGTCAGGGACCAGCCCGACACTGCTGACGCCTTCACCCGACAATTCGACGTCACCTACCCGACCGCCATCGACGCGAACACCGGCAGCGTCCAGCTCGCATTCGCCGGTAAGACGGCCCCAAATGCGACCCCGGCGACCTTCGTCCTCGACCCTGAGGGCCGCGTGAGCGCTCGAGTCCTAGGAGCCGTCGAGCCTTCGATCCTGCGGGCACTTGTCAAGACCGCGGCCGCAACGCCTGAGTGAACCGGGCGGCACCCGCCCCTTCTGCGCGATGCTTGGCGGCAAAAGCGCCACACCCATAGCCGATCGGCTATCGGGCATTCGACCCGAACTTGCTGATCAGGGCGCCTAGTCGAGAAGTACGACGAATTCCGGGCCGAGCTCAGCTTGCAGGTCTCGAGCCAATCGAGCCGCCCACCGGTCGTGGCTAGGAGACTGACGCATCTCGTGGGTGTGCCACCACTCAGTCCAGTCGTAGAGCTGCTGCGTCAGCCGTGCAGAAAGCCCGTACTCCTCGGGCGAGAAGGTAGTTCGCGCATCGTCATTGAGCAGAATGTTCTCGCGAAGCGGCCACGACTGACCCTCGAAGAGGACGAGGGACACCTCTCTTGGCATGAGACCCAGTGTGCCGGACGCCGATTCGTCTATCGGACATTGACGCAGACCCCCTTCCCGGGCCGCCTGTCGTGCTGCGTAGCTCGTATTCTCGGGAGAGTTGGCGCACCTGGTCGGGGGATGCCCATGCCCGGGTGCAAGCCCTAGCCTCATGGAAAAGGGGAGTCCTCATGAGCGTCGACGTTGAGCGTCCGGTACGCGCGCCGCGGTCGGATGTGCGCATGTTGGTCGGGACGGGGGCAGCGGTCGGCGCGGGCTGTGCGCTGCTTCTGCCCATCGTGTGGATCGTCGTGTGGGGTGCCTTCGCCGGGCTCGACGGCGCCGGGATCGCGGGATGGGTCGTCATCGCACTCGTCTACGCAGTTCCTGCTGCCGTGGTCTTCGCCCTCATCGGAGCAGTTGCCGGACTCGTCAGCGCATCGCTGTGGCGGCAGCGCCCCCGCTGGGGCAGATCGAGAAGCCAGACATCAGCGGTGTTGGCCACAGCCGCAGTTGTCGGCATCTCAGCAGGCCTGGCCCTCGGCCTCTTCTTCGGCGATCTCCTATCCGGCGCCATCGTCGGACTCCTTGCTGCATTGGGTGCCGGCCTGACGGCGGGATTGAGCCTGCGCCGACTGGCCCGACGAGAGGCGCCGCCCGTTCGGTAGCCGATCGCCTTTAGGACACCCGACCCGTGGACGCATCGAACTACTGTGCAGTCATGACCGCGAAGTCCCTCGGCACCCTGCTAGCTGTTGTCGGCACCTTCGTCCTGATAGGTGGCGTCGTGCTCCTGGTGACGTCTCCTGGGACCGACGACGTGTCTGGGTCTTCGACCGCTGCCTCATGGTGCATCATCGTCGCCGGAGTAGCGAACATCGCGTCCGGTTTGGTCCTGCGGCGCCAGGTCTGGCGCAAGAAGTAGCCCGACCGACCGCTTCCCGATCCCCTATCGGGCACGACATCGGCCCGTTCAAGAGGACCTACCTTAGGACGGCCGATGCACGCGTCAACCGTCGTACGCGACATGGTGCAGCTCGGCCGCGTGACGCTCGTCGTAGAGCTTCACGTAGGCCTGGGCGATGACGTCGGGCTCTGCGTCGGGGTGGCCGGCTCCAATGAGGGCGGTGATCCCGACGTGGGCGATGTAGACGCCCTTCTCGGCGAGGGCGTTGTGGAGGTTGAGAGTCCAGTTCCGAAGACCCGCGGCGGCGATGTTGACGTTGCCGAGGAAGGGCATCGGGCTGATCGACCCGCCCCCGGTGGTGACGAGAACCGTTCCGTTCCCGGCGGCGATCATGTCGGGCAGCACCGCTCCGACGGCTGTGAGGGCTCCCCTGAGGTAGAAGTCGATCTGCGGCTGCAGGTTCTCCATCGTGACGTCGAGGACGTCGACGGGTGCCAGGCTCGGGTCGGCGGGTGAGAACTCGAGGACGTCGATCAGGCCGAGGGCGCCCTTGATTTCGGCGAGGGCGCTCGTGATCGTCTCGGGGCGGCTGACGTCGGCGGTGAACCCCTGGGCACGGACCCCCTCGCCCTCGAGGGTCTTCGCGAGGGTGTCGAGCTTGGCCTGGTCGCGGGCGACGAGAGCGACGTCGAAGCCTCGCTGGCCGAAGGCACGGGCGATCTCGAGGCCGAGGCCAGGGCCGGCTCCGATGATGGTGATGAGAGGCATGGTGCTTCCTTCCGCGGCCCGTCGTTCGTCGGGCCGTCGTGGCAGTGAGATAAGTTGAGGTCCTCCTCAACCATGGCCCAGCTTATGTTGAGACCACCCTCAATATCCACCGGAGATGTCGTGACCAAGACGCAGGGCCTTCGCCGTGACGCGCAGGCGAACCTCGAGAAGCTGCACACGGCGGCCCTCGCGGTGTTCTCGCGCCGCGGCCTGTCCGCGCCGCTGGAGGACATCGCCCGTGAGGCCGGTGTGAGCATCGGGACGCTCTACAACCGCGTGGGATCGAGGGAGGCACTGATCGACGCTGTCGTGCCTGCCGTCGCGGGCGAGAAGCTGAAGACCCTCACCGAGAGGACTCTGAGCCAGCAGTCCCCGCGCGGCCAGCTGGAGACGTTCATCTCGGAGATGATCGAGCTGCAGCTCAGCGATCCCGTCATGAACGACGCCATGCTTCGGCGATACCCGGACGCCACAGCCCTCATCACCGCCTGCGAGCGATCGACAGCGCTCGGGAAGGAGCTCGTCGAAAACGCCCACACCGCGGGCTCACTGTCGGACGACTTCACCCCCGACGACCTCATGGCCGTGCTCTGGATGGCCGGGACGGCGAGCCGCGATCCTGCAGCGCCCGACGGCTGGCGGCGCGTCGTCGATCGTGGTCTTGCCGCAGCCTGGACCGCCTAGCTCGAGCCAGCAAGGCCCGGCGTCTCACTGGCCGATCCCCTATCGGGCATGTATCAGTAAGCGTCGCCGATGCCCGGTGATTTCTCCGCGCCCTCGATGACAGCGAGCAGCAGTGCGTTGAGCTGTGCGCTCCGTGACGCGTCCAGCCCGAACATGCTGAGGTCGTTCGTCGCCAGGGCCACCTGCTGCACCGCGTCGAGCACGGCCTGGCCGGCTGGCGTGATCGCGGCGGGGTTCCTCCGGCCGCGGGCGCGAACGCCCACCCGGAGGACCAGACCGCGACGCTCCATCCCGTCGAGCACGTCCGACATGCTCTGCGGGCGGACGAAGACGGCCCGAGCGATCTCCGCCGACGTGAGCTCAGCACCGTCCGCCAGGCACGACAGCACGCCGAACTGCACGAGGCTCACGTCGTGCTCCGCCATCCCCGCGGTGATCTGGGAGCCGATGATGCGCGCCACCTTCACCGCGTTCCAGCCCAGCACGGACTCGAGCCCGCGACCTCCATCGTCACTCAACGTGCCTCCTCGTCGTCCACCTGAATAAACAGGATCCTGTTTTTAAGGCTATGGTGCAGGAGCCTGCTTCTCAGGGCCTCCTTGCAGTGTGCACCACCCACCCGCGCGACACCGAACCGACAGGACAGGCACCATGACGACACCCGCACTCCCCGACGACCGAGGCCGCTGGGGCGCCGACGACGAACTCGGCACGCTGAACCTGATCGACGACGCCGCCAGGGCCCGCGCCGCTGAGGAGGTGCGGATCGGCCGGAGCGTGTCGCTCGCGTACCCGGTCGAGCCGGCCTCGATGCTCGGCGGACCGTTCGCTCCCCCGGCACCGCCGTCTCCCCCGGTGCAGCAGGCGCTGCTCTACACGGGCACGCCGCCCATGGGGATGTCCGAGGTCCTCGTCGTGACACCGCACCACCCGGCACTGACGCACATCGATGCGTTCGCCCACATGCCGGTCGACGGCACCGTGTACCCGGGCCGGCCCCTCGAGAAAACCGTCACGGCCGGAGGCGTCTTGCACGGTTCCACGACCGCCTTCGCCGCGGGGATCACGACGCGGGGAGTCCTGCTCGACCTGGCACCGGAGGGGCGGCTGCCGTCCGCGCACCCCATCAGCTCGGCGGACCTCGACGCGGCCGAGGCGCGATCCGGGGTCGAGGTGCTGCCCGGCGACGCCGTAGTGGTCCGCAGCGGCTGGGGCTTCAGCTGGGACGCCGAGACCCAGGCGCCGGGCATGACCATCGACGCAGTCACGTGGATGCACCACCGCGGCGTCTCGCTCTACGCCGGCGACGTCAGCGACTCCTTCCCGCCAAGCGACCCGGAGATGCCCATGCCGATGCACATGATCGGGCTGGCCCGCCTGGGCATGCCCCTCGTCGACAGCGTCGCCACCGACGACCTCGCCGCGACATGCGCCGAGCTCGGCCGACACGCCTTCCTGCTCAGCATCGCCCCGCCCCGCCTCCACGGCCTCACCGGCGTGCCCGTCAACCCCCAAGCCGTCTTCTAGACCGACACCACGGCCGTGCGCGCCGCGATGACCAATCCCCTATAGGGCACAGCGCGCTCGCCCCGGCTCGTCACTGTAACGAGGTCTGCTCTTCCGGCTGGGGCCAGCGCCACTCCGGCAGCAGGTCGCGGAGTGGCGCGGCCCTTCCGTGGCCGAGCACGACCGTCGCCCCGAGGTTGGAGTCGTCGATCTGCCTGATGAACTCGCGGCAGCGGCCACAAGGGGGAAGCACGGTCAGGCGTTCGTCATCGTCCCGCCACACGGCGACGATGCGGGCGATCGCATACTCGCCGCTGGTGACCATCGAGGCGATGGCGGCGTGCTCAGCGCAGAAGCCGGTCCCCGAACCGGTATCGATGCAGACACCCGTGTGGATCGCGCCGGTGGTCGTCTCGAGAGCAGCGGCAACATCGCCGAACAGTCGATCGCCCACGCGGTGCGGGTTGACGGCAGCTCGGGCGACCTCGATGAGATCGGCATGTTCGCTCATTGCCTAAGGATAGGCAGAGGTGCGCTCCCCCTCCTTCCGACAACAGGGTTCGAACGGGAGCGTTGATGGATCCCTTGTCGGGCACCGCTCAGGACGACGGCGCTGCTGACGCTGAGACTTCGTAGATGGTCTCTAGCCCGTCTTCCTCATCCCATTGCTCGCCGGTCTCCACGAACCCGTAGCTAGTGACGAGTGCTCGTGAAGCCACGTTGTCGGGACTGACCGTGGCGCGGACCATGCTCACGTCCGGGTGGCGTTGCGCGACAGCGAGCAACGTCTCCAAGGATCTCCTCGCATAGCCCCGACGGCGCTGCGCAGGATCCACGCGATACCCGATCTCCACCATGCCCGCCTCGTCCGGGGCACCGTGAAAGCCGGCCAGACCCACCGGCGTCGTGACCTGCGGGTCGATCATCAGGCGCGTGATCCACGGCAGATCTGTGGGGGTCCTACGGATCTGCTCGCTCCTCATGCGCCACAGAGCGACGCACTCGGGCCCTGCGACATAGGGCGACACGTGGCGAAGAGGGAGCGACGCTGACTCGCCTGCTGCCAACGCGCGGAGGATGCTCTCCGGCACGATGTCGAGATGGAGTCGCGACCGGCGGGGCTCGGGGTGACCCCAGGGGGAGCTTGTGATCGTCATCGGCGGGAAGCCTGGCACAGTCGCTCGCGCACCGCCCTCTGACAGACAGCCCTAAGAGGTGAACTCGATCTCAGGAACGGCCCCGTCGTTCAGCAAGAAGTAGCCGAGGAACACCACGGGTTCAGCGGCGGTGTCGAACTTCGAGACCACGACCCCAGCGGGCTCGTAGAAGACGTCACCAGCTCTCAAGACGATCTCCGTGCCCGTGCCGATCTGGAAAGTGACGGAGCCGCTCTCGATCGTTCCGAAAACCGGCCCGTTATGCGTGTGGGCACCGCCGGTCGTGGCGGGCGCAATCGAAATTCGGCGCACCTCCACGTGGGAGACGCTGGTCACGGCGGCGAGCTTCTGATCCATCAGAGTCGTTCGAGCAACAGGTGAGTCAGTCATCGCTGCAGCCTGTCACGTCCTGTTGAACCATCGTCTATCGGGAATCGTCACCGCTCTGCTTTGAGCCGTCCTGCTCGAGTCGCGATCGAAGAAACCTGATTGTGAGGACAAGGGCGTACGCGCCCAACGCCAAGACGATGACCACGAGAAACGAGGTCAGGATTGAGAGACCGGCGGCTAGACCGGCAAGCTGACTGAGCTGCGACATCATCGATCAAGGCTAGCCATCCCGACCTAGGGTGCCAGTCGAGGATCCCCTAGCGGGCGGCAAAACGGCGAAACCGATGACCGCTACATCGGCTGTCCGAACTGCAGCAGAGAAACGCTCTAGCGTCGGCGCAAGGCCCGGCGAGCTCGGACGAAGGTGTAGACACCAGCGACTGCAAGCAGTGTCCCGACGGAGAACCAGACCCACCATTCGGCATGATCCACGCGCAGAAGGCCCAGTCCGTAGAACACGCCAGCCCCCGCGTAGAAGCACATCGGGGCGACGGCGGCACGCCGCGCCAGCCTCATACGCTTATCGTCGGTCATAGCCACAACTTACGGTCTCTCGACGTCGGCCGGTGATCGATCCCCTAGTGGGACACGGTAACCCGGGCCATCGCCACAGATCGGTGCGGACACCTCTGGTCTCCGTCAGCCCTTCGGGAACCGCTCCCCATGTTGCGTCCGTCGCTTATTGACTAGGAGCCCGAGACCGCCCACGACGGCAGCGAGCACACCTGTTAGGCCAAGACCAATACCCGGACCCCACATAGATCGTTCGCCTAGGAGCTCACCGACTAGCCCGAAAGCGGGTCCGCCAAGCATCAGCCCCAGGCCACCGGAGAACGTGTAGATCCAGCGCTTAGGCGGCACCAGTTTTGGGGAACCGTCACCGCTGTTTGGTTCAGTCTCAGGTGCCATGAGAGGACCTTATCCGTCCCGGAAAGACGACTCTGCTTGGAGCTTGCCCCACCAACGGATCCCCTAGCGGGCATGTCGCCTAGCCACATTCAGCACCCCGTCGACATGATCACGACATGACTGTGGGTTTTGCGGTCGGCCGTCTAACGCTCCTGGGCGCCTTCGGATGGCCTCTCGGTCCGCCCGGTGCTTTGCCGGCGCCGCGAGTCCTTGAGACTGAAGGCGTGTGCGAACCACGCCAGAGGCCCCAAAAGTGGGATGCAGATCACGACCAGGGTCCAGATGAACGTGCTCGTCGTCGATTTGCCCCTGGCTCGGAGAATGCCAATCACGGCAGCAACTATGAGCGCGGCGCTGAGAACGATGAGTCCGATCCATGCCAAGTCATATGAAACAGGAAAAGATATTTCGGTCCCGGGCGGTGGCTCCATGTTGCCAGCCTAAGCGAGTTACCCTAGCCGGTAGCAGAGACAGACCGTTCTTACAAGATTGCGAAGCGAGCTTTAATCGCATTCGATGAGTTCATGGACTACTAAAAGGAACTGACTTCATACGGAACTAGGAACGACGCATCAACGACTCGGCGCCGATGGCTCGGAAGCCGAGCAACAGTCGCCGCCGCGATAGCCATTGCTGGTGTCTCCCTCCTCGGGGCATCTCCTGCCATGGCGGCCGACACATCCAGTGACACGCGCTACGAAGAGATTGCAGAGCGCCTGACGGGGTATGGCGTGTCGGCTGAACAGCAGCAGTCTCTGTTCGACAAGCTCGACCGCGGAGAGCTCCCCGACTCCCTCTCGGAAGCGAATGATTCAGTGCGCCAAAAGGTCGTCGACCTGGGCACTACCTCCGAGGTTGTGGACTACTTCTCTGACGGCTCCGTTCGCGCCGTGAAGACCGAAAAGCCAGTGGCCAAGACCGGTGACATGAGCACGCCGGCAGTCGAAGGCTGCACGGCCACCAACTTGAGTGGCGGACAGGTGCAATACGTGAACTGCACCGTCTCCGGTTGGTTCACCGGTGTTCAGCTGGCCTTCGGTGCGACTTTCACGACGCCAGGCACCACGGGGATTTTCCTGGCGAACATCGACAACTACTTCTCGCCGAACGTGCAGTGCACCCCGCCCCTGACCTGCACGGCACCCGAGTTCGAGGTCTTGAACCTCCAGCAGACGGCGACTTCTCCCGCGCATCTTGGGCTCCGAACCGTCGCTAGCAGCGAGCTCACCGGGACAACCACGACGTACCTCTACCTGTACGTCCAGAACAACGAGTACTACACAAACTAGTTCTCCCGTCTGATCAACAGGAAACCAGTGCCCCCTCTCATCGAGGTGGGCACTGGTTTCGTCGTGCTTGGATCGCCTGTCGAATTCGGACGTGCAGATGTTGCCTGTCGGCTGTGCCCACTCAAGATCAGCTATTGGGACGAGCACAGTCTGCATCCCGAGCTCAGCAGTCACCGCCTACCCTTGACGCGCCCCCGAGCACGACCGACCCTGAATAGATGGAGTTCTCAGGCCGTACCTCCGTCGACGCCCCCGATCCGAACGAGCGCATCAGCCTCAGAGTTCAAGAGCTTGGCCTCGACCTAGTCGGGTTCTCGAGACAACGGCACCTCGAGGACTGGGGCGCCCTGAGCATCCAGGAACACACTCAACACGGAGAACAAGCATCGCGACACGTGGCCGTGTCACGGAGCTATACCCTGTGGCGCAACCCCGACGACCATGACGATCCGTTCAACCTTCGCCCCACGGAACAGGCCTCGGCCGATTCTCAAGACGCTGGTCCCGCCGTACCGACATGGATGCACGAGACGGTCCGGCGCATGAAGTACCCGCTGCTGTGGGAGGCAGTCAGAACACATCGGGCCCGCCCGACTCATCGACACACAGCTCAAGAGCTTCTTGTCGGACACGTGAACTACATCCTCAACAACCAGTTCCGGGCTGAGCACCACCTGCCTCCGCTGGGTGCAGGCACCTGGGCATCGCTTGTGTCAACTCGAGGCGTTCGCTCCGACTGCCCCGTGACCGTCAACGGCACGGAAAGACCAGGGTTCCTTGCCGACACTGATTCCTTCGTAGTTGGTCTCGCCGCGGACCTCGACGCGGAACGGACATTCACAGCCGTCATCCCTCGCGACGCCCTTCCTTATCTCGACCTCACATTCGACGACGAACGCATCCCACCTGCTGCTACCTCGGAAGTCGACTGAGAGAAACACCCGGTTGGATTTTCACCTTCAGTCTGGGAGATGCCGCATCACCTGACAGCACGTAAGCATGCGCGAGAGGCCGATCAAGCCTGCTCGCCTCGCTGGATCGCGCGGTACACCGTCGATCGGGCAACACCGAAGAGCTCGGCGATCTCGCTGGTCGTGTGGGCGCCGCTGCGATGCAGCTGCACCAGGTGTTTCTCCTGCGAAGCCGTGAGCTTGGGTTTGCGGCCGCGGAGCTTGCCGGCAGCCTTCGCGATCGCCATCCCCTCACGGGTGCGGGCGCGGATGAGGTCGGCCTCGAACTCGGCCACCATCCCCAGGACGTTGAACAGGAGCCGGCCGACGGGGTCGGTGGGGTCGTAGACCGCTCCCCCGAGGTTCAGCGCGACACCCTTCTTCGTGAGCTCGTCCGCGATGTCGGTGGCATCGCGGAGTGAGCGGGCGAGGCGGTCAAGCTTCGTGACGACTAGGACGTCACCGGCACGGCACGCCGCCAGCGCCTCCCGGAGGCCCGGCCGGGCTCGAGTCGTGCCCGACAGCCCGTGGTCAACATGCACGTGTTGATCGTCAACACCGAGCGCTGCAAGACCGTCACGTTGTGCTGCGAGATCCTGTCCCGAGGTCGAGACGCGGGCATAGCCGATGAGCATCCGATGACTGTAGCGTTTAAACCCCCGTCACCGGGCATTTTTGCGGGACAGGCATACGCGAATCCCCAGGCCAGGCGCCACTTGACCTTTACGAGCCGAGAACAGCTCGAGCGGGTGTCCCGATGAACGACCGGCGGTCGGGCGCCCGGGCAGCGTCACGCCCCGGCGGGCCAGCGTACCGGGACGGGGAGGCGACGCTGTGCGCGTTCCGCACCCGCGCCTCCTCGGCCGTCGACCAGGTCGAGCAGCAGGCCCGTCGCGACGCGGCCCAGCTCGTCGCCGTCGACGTCGATCGCGGGGACCCCGACGAGGCCGAGCGAGTCGACGACCATCCGCTCCGAGCTGACGACGACCCGGGAGGAGGCGGGCCGGTCTCCCAGCGCGAACATCAGCCCCAGCCCGATCGCGGTCGCGTACGGCACGACAGCCGTCGCCCGAGCCTCGAGCACCGCGGGCAGCACCGAGACGCCCGCCGCGAAGGTGGAGGGGAACGGGCCGAGCCGCACGAGCGAGGCTCGCCCGTGGGCGGCACGGGTGACGGCCTCGGTGCGTTGGGCGTCCTGCCACGACCCCTCCGGTCCGCCGACGTAGACGAGGCGCTCGTGGCCGTCGTCGACCAGGCGCGTGACGAGCGAGCCGAACGCCGCGGCGGTGTCGGCCACGACCGACGAGAGCCCGGCGACCTCACGGTCGACGAGCACGGTCGGCTTCGAGGAGGCGGCGGCCGCGACGACCTCGTCGGGCCCGCGGGGCGCCACCACGATGAACCCGTCGACCTGGGCCGAGAGCCGCTCGAACGCGACGAGCTCGTCGGGGTGCGCCAGCGGGTGCACGGCGACGGTCAGCTGCACGTCGTGCTCGCCGGCCAGCGCCTGCGCGCCCGCGATCACGGGCGTGAAGTACGAGTTCTCGAGCGTGGGCACGACCAGGGCGATCAGCCCGCTGCGACCCCGGGCGAGCTGGCGGGCAGCGCGGTTCGCGACGAAGCCGAGCTGCTCGGCGGCGGCGAGCACACGACCCGCGGTCTCGGGCAGCACCAGCTCGGGACGGCTGAGGGCGCGGGAGGCGGTCGCCTTCGAGACCCCCGCGAGCGCGGCGACGTCGGCCAGTGTCGACATGCGCGGTGTCGACATGCGCGTCCCCTCCGTCGTCGTGCCTGCAGCGAGCCTAGGGGCAGGGCCAGACCACGTTTCACATGATCGTTACACGCGGTGGTCGTGCTGCCCCCAGGGGGACCCTATGGTTGATGAGACCGGTTGCACAACCGGTTGCACCGCCTCCTCGACTCCCCTGTCACCGCCCCCTCGGCGACCTGGGCGCCGACGAGGCGGCCCCGTACGAACGTCGTACCCCGACCGCCACGAAAGGCTCGTCGTGACCACTCGCAAGACCGCCCTGCTGCTGTTGCTGCCCGGGCTCGCCTTCCTGCTCGTCGGGTTCCTCGTCCCGTCGCTGGCGATGCTCGTCGCCCCTCCCGGCGTGGGCACGGGCGAGGTGCTGGGTCGCGTCGGCCAGATGCTCACCGACCCGTACGACCTGAGGATCATCGGCCGCACCGTCGGCCTCGGGCTGATCGTCACCGTCGTCTGCGTCGTGCTCGGGTTCCCGATCGCCTACCTGCTGGCCCGCTCGACGTCGCGCTGGTCGAGCGTGCTGCTCGCCCTCGCGATCTTCCCGCTGCTGCTCAGCAACGTCGTCCGCACCTTCGGGTGGCTCGTCGTGCTCGGCTCCCAGGGCGCGATCGGCCAGCTGCTCGTCGGCCTCGGCCTCGTCGACCGTGCCCCTCAGCTGCTCTACACCGAGCTCGCGATCGTCCTCGGCCTCACGCAGCTGTTCCTGCCGCTCGCGATCATCTCGTGCTACTCGGCCGTCGCCCAGGTCGACGCCGGCCTCGACGACGCCGCCCGCGGCCTCGGCGCCAGCCGGTCGCGGACCTTCTGGGGCATCGTCGTCCCGCTCTCGAGCCCGGGCATCGTCGTCGCCGCGACGCTCGTCTTCGCCGGGTCGGTCACCGCCTACACGACCCCCTACCTGCTCGGCGGGTCGAGCCAGCGCATGCTCAGCACCCAGCTCTTCTCGTACTCGAGCGTCACGATCGACTGGGCCGGCGCCTCCGCCACGGCCCTGATCATGACCGTGCTCGTCTTCGTCGTCTCGGGCCTCTCGTCGCTCGTCGCCCGCAAGGGAGCCACCCAGTGACCCGCACCAGCACGCCCCGCACCAGCACGACCGTCGGCGCCGGCACCGCCAGCACCGCGGCCCGCGCCAGCAAGCCGGCCCGCAGCAGCAAGACCCCCGGCACCGGTCGCCCCGTCGCCGGCACCCTCGCCGTCGCGGGCTACGTCGTCATGATCGTGCCGATCCTGTTCGTCGTCGCGACGGCGTTCACGGGCGGCCGCACGCTGACGTTCCCGCCGCAGGGCTTTTCGCTGCAGTGGTTCGAGAAGGCCGTCACGTACGCGCCCTTCACCGGCGCCCTCGTCTCGAGCCTGCAGCTCGCCGTGCTCGCCACGGTCATCGCCCTGGCGGTCGGGGTGCCCGTCACCCTCGCGATCCACCGCGGCCGCCTGCCGGGCAAGGGCCTCATCGAGGGCATGTTCCTCTCGCCGCTGATCGTGCCCGAGCTCGTCGTCGGCCTCGCGCTCTACCAGCAGCTGATGATCGGCTTCGGGCTCGCGAACTTCCCCACGCTGCTGATCGGCCACACCGCGCTGATGATGCCGTACGCGGTCAGGGTGACGGGCGCCTCCCTCGCCCTCGCCGACCCGTCGCTCGAGGAGGCGGCCCGCGGACTCGGCGCCAGCCCGGTGCGCGCCTTCTTCACCGTGACGCTGCCGTTGCTGCGGCCCGGCATCTTCTCGGCCGCGCTGCTCAGCTTCGTCACCTCGTTCAACAACGTCCCCCTGTCGCTGCTGCTGCAGAGCCGCGACTTCCGCACCCTGCCGGTCACGATGCTCGACTACGTGCAGCAGAGCTACGACCCCATGGTCGCGGCGATGGCCACGCTGATCCTCGCGGCCACCGTCGTCGTCGCCGTGGTCGCCGAGCGCACCGTCGGCTTCGCCAAGATCTTCGGAGGCATCAACAAGTGAGCACCCCAGAATCCGCCGCCGAGCGCCCCGCCGCCGAGCTGCGCGGCATCAGCCAGGTCTTCGGCGACTTCACCGCCGTCGACGGCATCGACCTCTCGATCCGCCGCGGAGCCCTGACGACCCTGCTCGGCCCCTCCGGCTGCGGCAAGACGACGACGCTGCGCATGCTCGCCGGCTACTCGGCCCCGACGAACGGCACGATCCTGATCGACGGCGACGACATGACGCGCACGCCGCCCGAGAAGCGCGGGCTCGGCATGGTGTTCCAGTCGTACGCGCTGTTCCCGCACCTCTCGGTCGCCGAGAACGTCGGCTACGGCCTGAAGCTGCGCCGGGTGCCCGCCGACGAGCGCGCCCGTCGCGTCGCCGAGACCCTCGACCTCGTCGGCCTCGGGCACCTCGCGGCGAGCAAGCCGAAGAAGCTCTCCGGCGGGCAGCAGCAGCGCGTCGCCCTGGCCCGGGCCATCGCGATCCGGCCGAAGCTGCTGCTGCTCGACGAGCCGCTCTCGAACCTCGACGCCCGCCTCCGGGTCCAGATGCGCGCCGAGATCCGCCGCATCCAGGGCGAGACCGGGCTCACCGTCGTCCTCGTCACGCACGACCAGGACGAGGCCCTCGAGATGAGCGACGACATGGTCCTCATGCGCGCCGGACGCATCATGCAGCAGGGCGCCCCGCAGAGCGTGTTCCCTGCCCCCGCGAACCGCTTCGTCGCCGACTTCCTCGGCTATGAGAACTTCGTCTCCGCCGCTGACGGCACCTCGCTGACGGTGCGGCCCGAGCACCTGGTGGTCGAGCCGCCCGCAGGAGGCGCGGGTGGGGCGGCAGCACCGGCCGCGGCCGGCCTGCACCTCCCCGGCACCGTCACCGACGTCGCGTACCGCGGCGTCGACCTGCTCGTCACCGTCGCCGCGATCGACGCCTCGGGCGCCCGCGTGCGGCTCGTCTCCGACGTGCGGGCCACGGGCACGTCGTCGCTCGCGCCCGGCGACGACGTCGTCGTGACCGCGCCGGTGTCCCGGCTCGTCGCGCTGGCCGACTGAGCCGGCCCGCGCCTCCCGCCCCTGGCCCCTCCGCTCCGCCGCTCTCCCCTGGACCGCACCCGCGCCTCCTGCCCTCCGCGCCTCCTTCACCCCCTCCTGCCCTTCCTCGAAAGGACCACCATGACCCGCACCTCCCGCACACGGCCCCTGGCCTTCGCCGCCGGCCTCGCCGTCTCGGCCGTCGTGCTCGCCGGCTGCTCGTCGGGCGACGCCTCGTCGTCGGACGCCGAGAGCATCGTCGTCAGCACGTTCCCGTTCGGCGTCGAGGAGTTCCAGGAGGCGGTGGTCGACCCGTTCACCGAGGCCACCGGCATCGAGGTCGAGATCGAGACCGGCTCGAACGCCGACCGCCTGTCGAAGCTGCAGCTCGCCGACGGCGCCCCCGGCATCGACGTCATGCTGATCAGCGACTACTACGCGGCCCTCGGCCAGGAGGACGACCTGTTCCAGCAGGTCGAGGCGGCCGACGTGCCGAACCTGGAGACCATCGCCGACTTCGCGACCGAGGACGCCTACGTCGGCCCCGCTTACAGCTACCAGCTCAACGGCACCCTCTACTCGACCGACGAGCTCGACGCCGACGAGGCCGCCGACTGGTCGCTGTACGGCGACTCCGACCTCGAGGGCCGCGTGGCCCTGCCCGACATCTCGGTGACCGCCGGCCAGCTGATGGTCTCGGGCGTCGCCTCCGAGTTCGGTGACGGCCCCTACGACATCGACGCCGCGCTCGAGCAGCTCGGCGAGTGGTCGCCGAACGTGCTGCAGTTCTACAGCTCGTCGACCGAGGTCACGAACCTGCTGACGCAGGGCGAGATCGTCGCCGCCGACGCGCTCAGCGGCTTCGCCACCGACCTGGTCGCCTCGGGCGAGCCCGTCGCCTGGACGCCGCCCGCGACCGGCAAGTACATGGCCACCAACCGCGCCATGATCCCGACGGGCGCCGAGAACGTCGACGGCGCCTCGCAGTTCATCGACTACCTGCTGTCGGCCGAGGCGCAGTCGTCGTCCGCCGAGATCGTCGGCGACCTGCCCGTGAACCCCGACGCGACCGTCCCCTCGACCATCCAGGACGTCGTGGGCGACATCGCCGCCGACCCGATCGCCGCCGGCTACGCGACGCTCGACCCGACCGAGCTCGTCCCGACGCGCGCCGAGTGGGTCGACCGCTTCGCTCGTGAGGTGACGTCGCGCTGATGGGTGCCGACGCACGCGCCCTGGTCTCCGACCCGCTGCCGGCCGGCTCGCCGACCGCCTCCTCGCTGCCGGGGTGGTACCTCGACCGGATGCCCAAGACCGACCTGCACTGCCACCTGATCGGCACCGTGCGGGCGTCCACCTTCGCCGAGCTCGCCCGGCGCGAGGGCCTCGCCCTGCCCGCCGAGCCCGAGCGGATCTTCGCCGACATCAACTCGCTGCCGCCCGACCCGGCGCTCTACCGCGACACGCGCATCCCCGTGCCGCAGGGGCGCAGCGAGGGCGAGCCCGACGTGTCGTACTCGCTGTTCCAGGCGTCGGGGTGGGTCGTCGCGGTGCTCCGCGACGCGGACGACCTGACGCGCATCACGTACGAGGCCTTCGAGGAGGCGCACCGCAGCAGCGGCACCCGTCACCTCGAGCTGTTCTTCGACGCCGTGCCGCCGCACCTCGAGTCGCTCGGCTACGCCGGCTCCGTCGAGGCGTACGCGGAGGGCATCCGCCTGGCGGAGCGCGACTTCGGCATGACGGGCCGGATGATCCAGGGCATCGACCGCAGCCGGTCGGGCGAGCACGCGCTCGCCCTCGTGCAGCAGGTGGTCGACCACCCGCACGAGTACGTCGCCGGCATCGGGCTCGACAACCTCGAGACCGCAGGGCCGCCCGAGCGCTTCGTCGACGCCTACCGGCTCGCCGGGCAGGCCGGCCTCGGCCGCACGGCGCACTCGTCCGAGCACGCGCCGACCGCCGTGAACACCATCACCTGCCTCGACCAGCTCGGCTGCGACCGCATCGACCACGGGTACTACGTGCTCGAGGACGACGACGTCGTGGCGCGGATGCGCGACGAACAGGTCGCCTTCACGGTCGTGTCGACGACCTCGCGTCGCTCGTGGCGGCCGTGGCGGCGCGCGTCGATCGCCGCGATGCTCGACGCCGGGCTGAACGTCGTCCCGGCGTCGGACGACCCGGGCATGTTCCCCACCTCGCTCGCCCAGGAGTACCGCATCGTCTCGGAGCAGATCGGCGCGAGCGCCGACCAGGTACGCGGCATGGCCCTCGCCGGCGTCGACGCGTCGTGGCTGCCCGCGGCCGAGAAGGCGGCGCTGCGGGAGCGGTTCGTCGCCGAGCTCGCGGCGCTCGACTCGCAGCTGGGGTCGGAGCTCGGCGTCAGCGCTCGCTGAGCGGCGTCGGCGATCGGGCGTCGGTGCTGGCTGAACGACGGTGCTGGCTGGGCGTCGGTGCTGGCTGAACGGCGCTGCTGGCTGAGCGTCGGTGCTGGCTGAACGACGGTGCTCGCTGAACGTCGGCGGCCGGGGCCTCGGTAGCGTCGGGGGATGTTCCTGCTCTTCGGCACCTCCGTCCGCCAGGCCCTGCTGACCGTCGTCGTCTTCGCCTGCCGGTTCTGCGGACGCACCGTCGACCAGCAGGTCGCCCGCCGCTCGACGCGCTTCACGCTGTTCTTCGTGCCGCTGTTCACGGTCTCGAAGCGGTACCACGTGCAGTGCACGAACTGCGGCGGCGTCACCGACCTCACGCGGGAGCAGGCCGAGCACTCGCAGGAGTGGGCGGCGCGGCAGGGCTGACGGGCGCCTCCTCGGGGGCTCCCGCCGCGCCTCCTCGGGGCTCGTGCCGCGCTTCCTCGGCCCGGCCGGCGCGTGCCGCGCCGTCTGCGGGACCGCCGCATGGCACCCGGGTTGGGGGCGCGGAGGGGGTGGTCGGGGCGAGCCGGCTGCTCCAAGCTGGGGACACGGACGACAGGCGGGGACTCACCCACCCACCGCGGACGCCAGCCACCGAGGAGACCGCGTGAGCACGATCACCGCGCACCACGAACCGAGCGCGTTCGAGACCAGCGTCGCGGACCGCAAGCGCATCGTCGCCGCCACCGTCGAGACGCTCGACGCCGTCGGCTGGGACGCGACCGACGTCTCCGCCGTGGCCCGGACCGCGGGCATGTCGCCCGCCTGCGTCGAGCGGCACTTCCCGTCGTGGGAGGGGCTCGTGCTCGCCGCCGTCGACCGGTGGAACCTCGACCGCTTCGAGCAGGTCGCCCGCGAGACGGCGGGCGCGGCGACGCTCGGCTTCGTGCGCGGACTCGTCGCGCACAGCAACGTGCACCGCGGGCTGTCGCGCTCGCTCATGACGCTCTCGATCGGCTCGGCCGACGCGGGCGGCCTCTCCGGACGGTTCGTCCGCGACAGCTACCGCGACTTCCACGCGATGGTGTTCCAGGGGCTCGCGTTCGACCTCAGCCAGGGCGAGATCCCGGCGGGCACCGACGTCGCCGCCCTCTCGACGAGCGTCGTCGCGCTCTACATGGGGCTGCAGCTGCAGATGCTGCTGCAGCCCGAGGTCGACGTCGTCGTCGCCTTCGACCTCGGGCTCGAGGGGCTCACCCGCGGCTGGTGACCGCCGGCTGCCCCCTCGCCGCCGGTCTCTCCTCATTCAGGAAGATCTGTCCTGCGTTGCGCGGCGGGGGGAGCGTGGGTCCTGAGTCGTGCACGGATCAGGAGTGCGCGACGACCGCCTCCTGAGTTGCGCGGCGGGCGCGGCCGACGCGGCGCGCGCGTCGACCTCCGCCGACGGAGCGAGCTCGACGAGCGCGACGCGCTCGGCGTGGGGGCGAGGGCGGCCGCGGCACGACGTGTCGAGGACTCAGGCGTGCCTGTCGTCGAGACGCCGCCTGCCCGGCAGCGAGCACGCGTCGCGACGCCGACACCTGGATCCTCGACACGAGGAGGCGCGGACGAGCGCTGAGGACCCCAGACGTGTCAGGCTCGGTGCATGCGCATCGACGAATGGTGGTCCGAGCTCGTCCCCTCGACCCGACAGTGGCTGATCGACAACGCGGGCGAGGTCGTCCCCGCCTGGGTGCTCGAGCAGATCACCGCCGTCACGGGAGAGCCGACGGCCGACGACGACTGGGCCGCCGACGTGGACGCCGACGAGTTCTACCTCTCGGACGACGCGACCGACTGGGTCGAGGCGGCCGGCAACGACGAGCTCGACGACACGGACGAGAGCGAGCTCGTCACGGACGACGAGGAGGCGGCGGGCACGTCCGCCAGCTGACTCGCGACCGCGAGGGCGACCGCGTCGCTGAGAGCCGCCGGGAGCTCAGAGTGCGGGGACCTGCGCGTCGTCGTCCGCCGAGTCGAGCAGCACCCGCGGGGCGGCGCTGACGCCGAGCGCCTCGCCGAGGTGGTCCGCCGTGCGGCGGGCGAACGAGCGACGGGCCGAGGCGGCCAGGGCGCGCCGCTCGGCGGCCGCCTCCCACACGCCGGGGTCGGTCACGTCGTCGACGAACAGCGGTCGGCGTGGTCGCTGCTCGGTCATCGTGGCCTCCTCGGGGTCGCGTCGGGTCTGCACGATGTTCGCAGCCCGAGGCCCCGGAGAGGGAATCGAGGACGCCCCCAGTTCTGGTGGTTCGTTCGACGGCCAGGCAGCCGGAGGAGGCGCGGCGCGCGCTGAGCAGGACGCGACCGGTCAGGGGGTCGTTCGCGCCGCCTCCTGCGCGACCACCTCGTCGAGGTCGTCGAGGCGTCGGAGCCCCTGGAGGGGACGCATCATGCGCGGGTTGCCCTGCAGCGCCGGCTCGACCCGGTCGAGGAACGCCCAGTAGCCCGCCGTGAACGGGCACGCCTTCGGGCCGACCCGGACGGTCGGCGAGAACGGGCACGAGCCGCAGTGGTCGCTCATCGAGTGGATGTAGCGGCCCCCGGCGGCGTAGGGCTTGGTCGCCACCACTCCCCCGTCGGCGTGCTGGGACATGCCGACGATGTTCGCCGGCATCACCCACTCGGTGCCGTCGACGAAGACGTCCGTGAACCAGTCGGTGAGCTCGGCGGGCCGGTAGCCACGCTGTAGCGCCCAGTTGCCGAGGATCATCAGCCTCTGGATGTGGTGGGTCCAGCCGTGCTGCTGCACCGTCTCGAGCGTGCTGCGCAGGCACTCGGCCTGGACCTCGGACGCGTCGACCTCCCGCCACCACCGGGGCAGCGGCTCGGTGGCGCCGAGGGCGTTGTTGTCGGTCGTGTACGACTCGCCCAGGTGCCAGTACAGGTGCCAGACGTAGTCGCGCCAGCCGGCGATCTGACGGACGAAGCCCTCGACGCTCGCCAGGGGCGCGCCTCCTG
>Ga0308167_1001523_pt1 | contig 26359 bp, 23 predicted proteins | sample PhyCR1_2_FD_202138 | JGI IMG/M metagenome (GOLD analysis project Ga0308167, IMG submission 202138) | Phyllosphere microbial communities from UC Gill Tract Community Farm, Albany, California, United States - DLSLRC.R1 | ecosystem: Host-associated > Plants > Phyllosphere > Unclassified | place... | reverse complement strand
CGAGTGAATCGCTCTGCCGACTGAGCTAAGGCGGCGGACGCTCCGTTGCCGGAGCGGCACGGGTCACAACTATACAGGTTCAGACGAGCGAACGCGAAACCAGCGCGTCGAGGTCGGCGAACGACCGTTCGAGCTCGTCCACCAGGTGCGTGTCCGAACCGCCGTCCGACCACTCCCACCACGCGTGGCGCAACGCGGCGAGGGCGACGAGCGACGCCAGGCGTGCCCGGCGGCGCAGCGCGACGGGCTCCGTGGTGGCGCCGGCGCCCTCGAGCCGCGCGACCACGGCACGCTCGATCTCGGCCTGGAACTCCTTCATCGACTCCATGCGGCGGCTGAACAACTCGGGCGCGGCGCGGAGCACCTGCTGCCGTTCCTCGATGAGGCCCCGCTCCTCGATGAGTTCGCGGGTCGAGTGCACGAGCAGCGCCCCGAGGTCCGCCAACAGATCACCCTTCGGCCCGCCGGCCACGAAGTCCACGAGCACGGCGTCGTCCGGCAAGGTCGGGTCGTCCCCGAGGATCGCGCCCTCCTTGTTCGGGAAGTAGTTGAAGAACGTCCGCGGCGAGACGTCGGCACGGCGTGAGATCTCGTCGACCGTCACCGCCGCGAGGCCGTCCTCGATCGCGATGCGGAGCGCGGCCTGCTGGATCGCGAGTCGGGTGGCGCGGCGCTTCCGCTCGCGCAGGCCGGGTTCTGCGTCGGACATGCGGTGATTGTCCCACGCGTGGCCGTGGGACCGGGCGGGGTGCGTCACGGGGTTCGTCACGGGGTTCGTCACGGGGTTCGTCACGGGGTTCGTCACGGGGTTCGTCACGGGGCGAGACCGGCCTGGAGGCGCGGTGCGGCCCGCCGCACTCGACCCGCCATGCAGGTGGTCGCGTCCACGGCACGTGGCCGGCTCGACGGTGTGCGGTCGACGGCTCCCGCGGTCAGCGGCTTGCGCGGGAGATGGTCACGAGGAGCGCTTCGAGTGCGAGGAGCGCCGCGACGTTCGCCGCGATCCGCTGCCGGGCGAGCGCGATGGCGTCGAGGACCTCGAGCGCAGCGGCCGGCGGCACCGACTGCAGCGCGTGGTCGAGGTGCTCGCGCATCGCGAGGTTGACCGGCTCGGCGGGCGCACCGAGTCCGAGCAGCAGCAGGTCGCGGTACAGCGAGGACACGTCCACCAGGATGCGGTCCAGGCCGTCCCGGAGGCTCCGGGTCGCCCGACGCTTCTGGTCCTCCTCGAGCACCCGCAGCTGTGAGCGGAGGGCCGGCGGGATCGTGCCACCCGGCTCGATGCCGAGGGAGCGGAGGGCCGCGTCGCGTTCCTCGGAGTCACGCTGCTGCGTGATCGCCTTGGCGTCCTCGTCGGCGACGGCGAGCAGGTCCGCAGCGGCCATCACGGCGTCGCCGACGGTCCGGACGCCGAGCACGGTCGTGAGGGTGCGCCGCCGGCGGTCGCGGGCGTCCTCGCTCGTGGCGAGCCGCTGTGCCATCCCGATGTGGCTCTGCGCCTGCCGGGCGGCGTCCATCGCGAGGGCACGGTCGACACCGGTGCGCGCGACGAGGAGGTCGGCGACCGACTCGATGCCCGGGACCCGCAGGCGCACCGAGCGGACCCGAGAGCGGATCGTCGGCAGGAGGTCCGCCTCGCTCGGGGCGCAGAGGATCCACACGGTGCGCTCCGGCGGTTCCTCGAGCGCCTTGAGCAGCAGGTTCGAGGTGCGCTCGGTCATGCGGTCGGCGTCCTCGATGATCACCACGCGGTACCGCCCGACGGACGGCGAGTAGTGCGAGGACGTGACGAGCTGCCGGATCTCGTCGATCGTGATGATGACGCGCTGCGTGGTGAGCACCGAGACGTCGGGGTGGGTCTTCGCGGTGATCTGCTGCAGGGTGTGGTCGTCGTCGGGGCCGTTGCCGACGAGCGCGGCCGCGAACGCCGACGCCACGTTCGACCGCCCCGACCCGGGCGGACCCGTGATGAGCCACGAGTGCGTCATGCCACCCGTGCCGTCCGGCGACTCGGCGGCGTTGCGCAGCGAGGCGACTGCCTCTTCCTGCCCGGTCAGGCCGTCCCACACGCTCACGGGGCCATCCTGCCAGTCGCCACCGTCATCCCTCGACGATCCCCACCAGCGGTGCCACAGCGGTACGGATCGCCCGCTGCACGTCGTCCGTCGGTGCGGCCGCGTCGACGACCAGGAAACGCTCCGGCTCGGCGGCCGCCATGTCGAGGAACGCGCGGCGGACCGTCTCGTGGAACACCTCGGCCTCGGACTCGAGCCGGTCGAACGTGTCCCCACGCGCCGCCGCGACCCGGGCACGACCGACGGTCACGTCGAGGTCGAGCAGGATCGTGAGGTCCGGCGTGAGTCCGCCCGACGCCCAGTCGGACACCGACCGGATGTGCTCGGCACCGAGACCCCGGGCGACGCCCTGGTAGGCGACCGACGAGTCGATGTAGCGGTCTTGCAGGACGACGTCCCCGCGTGCGATCGCCGGGCGCACGAGCGTCTCGACGTGGTGCGCCCGGTCGGCGGCGTAGAGCAGGGCTTCGGCGCGGGGTGCGACGTGGCCGCGCTCGTGCAGCACGATCTCGCGGATCCGGAGCCCGAGGTCGGTGCCGCCGGGTTCACGGGTACGGAGCACGGTGCTGCCGTGCTCCTCGAGCCACGCCGTCAGGAGCTCCGCCTGCGTGGTCTTCCCCGCGCCGTCGCCGCCCTCGAGCGTGATGAACCGGCCGGTCACTTCTTCTTGGCCGCCGGCTTCCGGGCCGGTGCCTTCTTCTTCACCGGACCCTTGGCGCGCTTGTCCGCGATGAGCTGCACGGCACGGGCGTGGTCGACCGCCTCGACGTCCTCGCCGCGCGGGATCGTCGCGTTCGTCTCACCGTCGGTGACGTAGGGCCCGAAGCGGCCGTCCTTCATCTTGATCGGCTTGCCCGACACCGGGTCCGCGTCGAACTCCTTGAGCGCCGCACTCGCTGCACGGCGTCCGCCGTACTTCGGCTGCGCGAACAGTTCGAGGGCCCCGGGCAGGTCGATGTCGAAGATCGCGTCCTCGCTCGGCAGCGTCCGGGTGTCGGTGCCCTTCTTCAGGTACGGGCCGTAGCGACCGTTCTGCGCCGTGATCTCGTCGCCGGACTCCGGGTCCTTGCCGACGGTGCGGGGCAGATCGAGCAGCTTGAGGGCCGTCTCGAGGTCGACCGTCTGCGGGTCCATGGACTTGAAGAGCGACGCGGTGCGCTCCTTCGGCGCAGCGGCCTTCTTCGTGGTCTTCTTCGCCGGTGCCTTCTTGGCGGCCGTCTTCGTCCCCGTGGCCTTCGCGGTGGTCGTCTCGGTCTCGGTGGCCGCGGGTGCTGCGGCGGCCTCGAGGACCTCACCGGTGGTCGGGTCCACGGCGGGCTCCGGCTCGGGGGTGCGCTCGGTCACGTACGGGCCGAACCGGCCGTCCTTTGCGAGGACCTCCTTCCCGGACTCCGGGTTGATCCCGACGACACGGTCGCCGAGCACCGGTGCGTCCACCAGCTCGCGCGCCTTCTCGGCGGTGAGTTCGTCAGGCGCGAGGTCTTCCGGCACGTTGACGCGGCGGGGCTTCTCGGGGTCGTCGCTCGGCACCTCGATGTAGGGGCCGTACCGACCGATGCGGAGCGTCAGCCCCGGGGCGAGTTCGACGGAGTTGATCTCGCGCGCGTCGATCTCACCGAGGTTGTCGATGACCGAGCGGAGCCCCCGCTGGTCGCCGCCACCGAAGTAGAACTCCTTGAGCCAGTCCACCCGGTCGGCGTCGCCGTTCGCGATCTTGTCGAGGTCGGCTTCCATGTCGGCCGTGAACTGGTACTGCACGAGGTCGCCGAAGTAGTCCTCGAGCAGTCGGACCACGCTGAACGCGATCCAGTTCGGCACGAGCTGGGTGCCGCGCAGCGAGACGTAGCCACGGTCGATGATCGTCGGGCTGATCGTCGGGAAGGTGGACGGACGCCCGATGTCGAGGTCCTCCAGCGTCTTGATCAGGCTCGCCTCGGTGTAGCGCGGCGGCGGCGTGGTGTCGTGCCCCTTGGCGACGACGTCGTCGACACCGAGGTGCTCGCCCTCCTTGACATCAGGCAGTGCGACGTCGTTGCCCGAGCGGTCCGAGGACTCGTGGCGGTCCTCGTCCTTGCCCTCTTCGTAGGCGTTGAGGAACCCGCGGAAGGTGATCACGGTTCCCGAGGCGGTGAACTCGGCGTCGGTGCCCTTGGACGTCGACGCGATGCCCTCGACCGACTCGTCCGACGTGATGCCGAGCACGATCGACGCCGTCGATCCCTTGGCGTCGGCCATCTGGGAGGCGATGGTGCGCTTCCAGATGAGGTCGTAGAGCCGCCACTCGACACCGGTCAGGGTCCCCTGCAGCTGCGACGGGGTGCGGAACGTGTCGCCCGCGGGGCGGATCGCCTCGTGCGCTTCCTGCGCGTTCTTGCTCTTGCTCGCGTAGACGCGCGGCTTGTCCGGCACCGTCGCCGCGCCGTAGAGGTCGGCGGCCTGCTTCCGAGCGGCGTCGAGCGCCTGCTTGGAGAGGTTGACCGAGTCGGTACGGATGTAGGTGATGTACCCGTTCTCGTACAGCGTCTGCGCGGCACGAGCCGTCTGCCTCGGCGAGAGGCGGAGCTTGCGCGCGGCTTCCTGCTGCATGGTCGACGTCGTGAACGGCGCGGCCGGACGCCGGGTGTACGGCTTCGACTCGACGCTCCGGACGGTGGCGTCGCCGGCACGCTCGAGGACCGTGGTCAGCGCGGCGGCGGCGGCTTCGTCGAGACGGACGGCGTCGCCCTTCAGCGCGCCGCGGTCGTCGAAGTCACGACCGGAGGCGACGCGCGTGCCCTGCACCCGGGCGAGCCGGGCGGTGAAGGCGGCGTCGCCCTGCTTCTCGAACCGGGCGCTCAGGTCCCAGTAGTTCGCGGACACGAACGCGAGGCGCTCGCGCTCGCGCTCCACCACGAGGCGGGTCGCGGCGGACTGCACGCGGCCGGCGGACAGGCCGGGGCCGATCTTGCGCCAGAGCACCGGCGAGACCTCGTACCCGTACAGACGGTCGAGGATGCGGCGGGTCTCCTGCGCGTCGACGAGTGCGGTGTCGAGCTCACGGGTGGCCTCCTGCGCGCGCTGGATCGCCTCCTTCGTGATCTCGTGGAAGACCATGCGCTTGACGGGCACCTTGGGCTTGAGGACCTGCAGCAGGTGCCACGCGATGGCCTCGCCTTCGCGGTCCTCATCTGTTGCGAGGTAGAGCTCGTCGGCGTCCTTCAGTGCGCGCTTGAGCTCGGCGACCGTCTTCTTCTTGGCGTCGGACACGACGTAGTAGGGCTCGAAGCCGTTGTCGACGTCCACCGAGAACTTGCCGAGGGAGCCCTTCTTGAGCTCGGCGGGCAGGTTCTTGGGCTCGACGAGGTCCCGGATGTGTCCGACGGACGCCTGGACCTCGTATCCGTCCCCGAGGTATTGCGCGATCGTCTTGGCCTTCGCGGGGCTCTCGACGATGACGAGCTTCTTCGTGCCTGGCACGTGTCTCCTTGATCGATGGTGCGCGTCGGCCCTGGACGACGAGCGCGTCCGGGTCGACCGGGGCACCGGTGACCGGGGGCCGACAGCCACACCATACACATAGTGTTCTGGCCGGTCGTCCGCCGGACCGGCGACCGCGACTGCGCCCACGGCGAACGGTCCGCCGTGGACGAGGACCCGGAGCCGGGCGGTGGACGCCGCGGTCCGGCAGCTGTCGACGACCGCGCGGTGGGCCGCCGCCACACGCGCCGCGAGGACGCAGGGCTCGCCCGGGACGAGCCCCACGACGGACGCCGCGGCGGCGACGGCAGCGGCGTCCGCTGCCGCCTGGGCTCGGAGCGTCGCGACCCGGACCCCGGCTGCGGCGAGCGCCCCGCCGACGACGAGGAACGCCACCGCGACCACGGCCGTGACCACGACGGTCGCGGACCCGCGATCGGACGAGGCCGGTCTCATCGTCCACCGTCAGCAGCACACCCCGTCGCGCGCAACGGGACGACGGAGAACGGACCGGTGCCGACACGCGCGGCCTCGACGCAGACGACGTCACCGCCGTGCTGGACGGTCACCGAGGCACCGGGGGCGATCCGGTCGACCACGCTGCGACCGGCGTCCTCGTCGCCGCGCCCGATCGCCCGGGCAGCGGTCGCCGCCGCGAGCTGCAGCCGACCGAGTCCGTCGACGACGAGGACGGCGGCGACCAGGGAGGTCAGGACGAGCGTGACGACGGGGAGCACGACCGCGAACTCGACGCTCACCGACCCGCGCTCCCCGCTCCCGGTGGGCCGGTCAGAGGGAGAGTGCGCCACGGACCAGCTCGGTGAGGATCGACTGGACCTCGCCGGAGCGCATCACCGCGACGAGGACCCCGGCGAAGGCGACCGCAGCGAGGATGACGACGGCGTACTCCGCCGTGGCCGAGCCGTGGTCGTCCCGCAGCCGGTGCCGCAGTCGCGCCCCGAGCCTCGAGCGGTGGGTGGTGGGTGTGTCGGTCATGGTTCCGTCCTTCCTGGTGCGATGGCTCCAGCATCGCGATCGGTACGCGTCCGCCGCGGCACGCGGACCGGATCTGTGGACGGTCAGGCGCTGCTGACGGCGGTGGAGGAGAGGACCCCGACGATCACGGGCACGACCCCGACGAGCACGAACGCCGGCAGCACGCAGACACCGAGCGGCAGGACGAGACGGACGGCGAGGCGTTCGGCGGCTTCGAGCCCTGCGGCTGCCGCGTCGTCGCGGACGTCCTCGGCAGCGGCTCGGAGCAGTGCCGCCGCAGGGACGCCGGCGCGCTGGGCCAGCCCGAGGACCTCGCGGAGCTGCTCCTCTTCTCTGCGGCGTGACCCCGAGGGGACGGCCGTGGCGGTCGGGGCGAACGCCGTCTGCACGGCACGTCCACCGGCAGCCCACGACCCGCCCCCGGACACCGCGACTGCCCAGGCGTCGAGCAGGATGCCTGGGACGTGTCCGTCAGGCGTCGCTCGGCGCACCAACCGCGCCGTCCACGTCCGTCCGAGCAGCACGAGCCCGGCGGCGGCGACACAGCACGTCCAGCCGATCGGCGTCCCGACGAGGGTCTGCACCGCTCCCGCGCCCCACGTCGACCCGAGGAGGAGCCCGAAGACGGGCAGGGCGAGCACGACGCGGGCGCTCGCCCGCGGTCCGGCGAGCGCGACGCGGACGGCGCGGTCCGACGCTGCCGAGCGACGGAGCGCGCGGGCGAGTGCACGGAGCGTCGTGGCCACGGGGGCGCCGGTGTGCTCGGCGATCCGCAAGACGGCACGGACGTCGTTCCAGGCGGGCGCGCTGCTGCATGGCACCCCGCCCGCGAGTTCCCAGGCCCGGGGCGGCGGTACGCCGCCCGCGACGAGGGTCGCGACGCGGTCCAACGCGCGGGCATCGTCCGCGGCGTCGCGCGACCCTGGACCCGGACGCCTGGTCACCGCGTGCAGTCCACCGGACGCACGTCGAGCCTCCCGTCCGTGCCGACCCGGAGCGCCCCCACGGCCGCGAGCCGACGACGCCCGCCCCGGCGCTCCACGTGCAGGACCAGGTCGAACGCGCTCACGGCCTGCCGGGCGAGGGCCTCCGGCCCGAGCCCGGCGAGGGCGCCGAGCGCTTCGAGCCGGGCGGTGACGTCGGCGAGTCCGTTCGCGTGCACGGTCCCCGCGCCGCCGTCGTGGCCCGTGTTCAGGGCCGACAGCAGCTCCCGGACCTCGGCACCCCGACACTCCCCCACCACGATCCGGTCCGGGCGCATGCGCAGGGCCTCGCGCACGAGACGGTCGAGACCGAGCGCCCCGGCTCCTTCGGCGTTGGCCTGCCGGGCCTCGAGTCGGACGACGTGCGGGTGGTCGATGCGGAGCTCGGCGACGTCCTCGATCGTCACGATCCGCTCGTCGTGCGGCACCGCACCGAGCATCGCGGCGAGCATGGTCGTCTTGCCGCTGCCCGTCGCCCCCGTGACGAGCACGTTGCGGCGAGTCTCGACGGCGCGTTCGACCACCGACCGCGGGACGCGCGCGAAGGTCCCGGACCGTTCGAGCGACGACAGGGTCGGCGGCCCCGGGCGTGGGAGCCGGATGGACACGGCGGTGCCGCCGACCGACACCGGCGCGAGCACGACGTGGACGCGGATGCCGTCACCGTGCCGGACGTCGGCGCAGGGCGTCGTCTCGTCGACGTGCCGGCCGCCTCGGGCGACGAGCTCCGTCGCGAGCTCCCGGACGCGGCCCTCGGGGAGCTCGGGTCCGTCACGCTCGAGTCCGTTCCCCCGATCGACCCAGGTGCCCGTCCCGCCGACCACGAGCACGTCGGTCACGGCGGCGTCGCCGACCAGTGCTGCGAGTTCCTCGAAGTCGGCGGCGGACACGGCGCGACGTCGTGCCGGCGATCCGGTGCCGGGGAGGAACGGGGCGTGGGCCCGGTGTCGGTGCATGGGAGGAGACAGTAGGGACTGCGGTCGGGCCGGGGCGGATGAGTGCGCCATCGGTGGAGCGGATCCACTCATGCACACCAGCGGACCGTTTTGTACCCCGAAGCACAAAGCCGTACCCCGCTCGGTGTCTGGTGGCCGAGGGACCCCGCGGCGAGCAGGAGCGGGGTCATCGACAGTTGGCGAACGCAACAAACGGGAAGTGCGGCGACGGGCAAGTGCATGCAAGAGCATGGACAGGTCTGTCCACCGTTCGGCGTACCCGTGCGGATCGAGGCAGATCTGTGCGGTGCTGGGCGACCGTGGACGCCGGGACCGGGTCCGGAAAACAGAAGAGGCGGCACCGGTTGGGGGGAACTGGTGCCGCCTTGACATCGGTGGATTGGGGGGAATCCGAACCGTTGCCGCCGGAAACGAGTCCAGCGGGATCTACTGTACCCCACGATCACCCCTGCTCGGCAACCCCCGACACGACTTCCGGGCGCGCCGGTCACGGCGGACGCGCACGCGCGCGGCCCGCCACCCCCGACGACACGCGCCCGCACCGGCCCCAGCCCGAGGGGTAGTCTCCGACTGCACCCCTGCCGCAACGACGCGAAAGGACATCGATGTCCGCTCCGACCCAGACCGATCCCCGCCACGACGGAGGCCGTGACGACCCCGCGACCTTCCCGCCGTCGCCCGAGTTCGTCGCCGACGCGGTGGCCGGTGCGGACCTCCACGAGGCCGCGGCGTCCGACCGTGAGGCGTTCTGGGCCGAGCAGTCCCGCACCCTGCTCGACTGGCGCACGCCATTCACCCAGACCCTCGACTGGTCCGACGCCCCGTTCGCGAAGTGGTTCGCCGACGGCACCCTCAACGTCGCGGAGAACTGCCTCGACCGCCACGTCCGCGCCGGGAACGGTGACCGCGTGGCGATCCACTTCGAGGGAGCGCCGGGAGACACCCGACGGATCACGTACGCCGAGCTCACCGCCGAGGTCCAGCGCGCCGCGAACATGCTCGAGTCCCTCGGGGTGACCAGCGGCGACCGGGTCGTGGTCTACCTCCCGCTCATCCCCGAGGCAGTCGTGACGATGCTCGCAGTCGCACGGATCGGTGCCGTGCACTCCGTCGTGTTCGGTGGGTTCAGCGCCGAGAGCCTCCGCGCCCGCATCGAGGACGCGGGCGCGAAGCTCGTCGTCACGGCCGACGGCGGCTGGCGACGCGGCGCGGTCTCGGCACTCAAGCCCGCCGTCGACGAAGCCCTCGAGGGCGATGGGACCGGCAGCGTCGAGCACGTGCTCGTCGTCAAGCGCGGCGGCAACGAGATCGCCTGGAACGACCGCGACCTCTGGTGGCACGACGAACTGGCGAAGGCGGACGCCACCCACGAAGCGCAGGCGTTCCCCGCCGAGAACCCCCTCTTCATCCTGTACACCTCGGGCACGACCGGGAAGCCGAAGGGCATCGTGCACACCTCGGGCGGCTACCTGACGCAGGCGGCGTACACGCACAAGAACGTGTTCGACATGCACCCCGAGAAGGACGTCTACTGGTGCACCGCGGACATCGGCTGGATCACGGGCCACTCCTACGTCGTCTACGGCCCGCTCGCGAACGGCGTCACCCAGGTCCTCTACGAGGGGACGCCGGACGAGCCGAAGCCCGGCCGCTGGTGGGACCTCGTCGACGCGTACGGCGTGACCGTCCTCTACACGGCGCCGACCGCGGTCCGCGCGGCGATGAAGGCCGGCCGCGAGATCCCCGAGGCCCGCAGCCTCGAGACCCTCCGCCTGCTCGGCAGTGTCGGCGAGCCCATCAACCCCGAGGCCTGGAACTGGTACCGGCAGGTCATCGGCCACGACCGCACGCCCATCGTCGACACGTGGTGGCAGACCGAGACCGGCGCGATCATGATCTCCGCCCTGCCCGGTGTCACGAAGCTCAAGCCCGGGGCCGCGCAGACGCCGCTGCCCGGCATCGTGGCAGAGATCGTCGACGACGACGGCAACCGTGCGGACCCTGGCGAGAGCGGCTACCTCACCATCACGGAGCCGTGGCCGTCGATGGCTCGCGGCATCTGGGGCGACCCCGACCGGTTCGTCGAGACGTACTGGTCGCGGTTCCCCGGACGGTACTTCGCGGGCGACGGCGCGCGGCTCGACGGCCAGGGCGACATCTGGATCCAGGGCCGCGTCGACGACGTCATGAACGTCTCCGGCCACCGCCTGTCGACGGCGGAGATCGAGTCCGCCCTGGTCGGCCACGAGGGCGTCGCCGAGGCCGCCGTCGTCGGCGCCGCCGACGAGACCACCGGCCAGGCGGTCGTCGCGTACGTCATCCTCACCGCCGAGGCAGCGGCCGACGTCGACAGCGAGTCCGCGGCGACGGAGCTCCGCAACTGGGTCGGCAAGCGGATCGGCGCGATCGCGAAGCCGCGTCAGGTCGTCATCGTCCCGGAGCTGCCGAAGACGCGCTCCGGCAAGATCATGCGGCGCCTGCTCCGCGACGCGGCCGAGGGCCGCCGCATCGGTGACACGACGACGTTGGCCGATCCGACGATCATGGCGACCATCTCGGAACTCATGTAGCGGGAACGCCGCGAGCCGCGCCTCCAGACCGGACAGCCTGGAGGCGCGGCTCGCGCGACGTACGCCGCTGACGGTCCGTCAGTCGGTGAGTTCCACCACCAACTCGACCTCGACCGGTGCGTCCAGCGGGAGCACCGCGACGCCCACCGCGCTGCGCGCGTGGACACCGGCGTCGCCGAAGACCTCACCCACCAGGGTCGAGGCGCCGTTGGCGACGCCCGGCTGGCCGGTGAAGGCCGGGTCGCTCGCGACGAAGACCGTCACCTTGACGACCCGCGCGACGCGGTCGAGCGAGCCGGCGACGGACTGCACGGCCGCGAGGGCGTTCAGCGCCGCGGTCCGGGCCTCGGCCGTCGCCGTCTCGGCGTCGACCGTCGCGCCGACCTTGCCCGTCACGGGCAGTGCGCCGTCCACGAACGGCAGCTGGCCGGCCGTGTAGACGTACCCGCCGGTGACGACGGCCGGGGCGTAGGCGGCGACCGGGGCGGCCACCGCCGGGACCGTCAGGCCGAGTTCGGCGAGCCGCTCCGCGACGCTCACGCGTCGGCCTTCGGGCGCTTCAGGTAGGCGACCAGGCCGCCTTCGGGGCCGGTGACGACCTGGACGAGTTCCCAGCCCTCGTCCCCGAAGTTGTTGAGGATGGCCGTGGTGTTGTGGATGATCAACGGGGTCGTGAGGTATTCCCAGCGAGTCATGGAGATCCTTGCCAGCCTTTCAGTCGGCGGTGTCGTTTAGGCTGCATCCTATGTCTGCCCAGAAGACGTCTGCCTCGCGGACCAAGCCCGTCTCTGCAGTCGGCGCCTTCGTCGGTTTCGTCGGTTTCAGTGTGCTCGCCGGTCTGCTCGTCACGATCGGTGTCACCCCCGCGATCGCGGTGGCCGGTGTCACGACGACGTCGACGATCGGCGTGTTCGAGTCCCTGCCGGAGTACATCGAGATCGGTGACCTCCCGCAGCGCAACGAGCTGTACGCGTACCAGGGCGGCAAGAGCGTGCACTTCGCGACGGTCTACGACCAGAACCGTCAGGAACTCAAGTTCGACCAGATCAGCGACCAGCTGAAGAACGCGGCGATCGACGGCGAGGACAAGCGCTTCTACGACCACGGCGGCGTCGACATGACCTCGCTCGTCCGCGCGGGCGTGGGCTCGCTCGCGGGCGGCCTCGGCGAGTCCGGCGGTGGTTCGACGCTGACGATGCAGCTCGTCCGCAACATCAAGATGAACCAGGCGCTCGAGCTCCCCACGCAGGAAGAGCGCCTCAAGGCCTACAACGACGCCGTCGAGCAGACCATCCCCCGCAAGCTCGAGGAGATGAAGCTCGCGATCGGGCTCGCGAAGAAGTACACCCACAAGGAGATCCTCACCGGGTACCTCAACATCGCGTACTTCGGTGACCAGACCTACGGCGTGCAGGCCGCGGCGCAGCACTACTACAACAAGAGCGCGACCGACCTCACCCCGGCCGAGGCAGCCTCGATCCTCGCGATCGTGCAGTCCCCGAACACCCGCAACCTGTCGAACCCGAAGTACTACGACGCCAACGTCGCGCGCCGCAACGTGATCCTGAAGTCGATGTACGCGCAGAAGCACCTGACGAAGGCCGAGTACGACCAGGCGGTCGCGTCGAACCCGAAGGACTACGTCCACCTGACCCAGCCGTCGCAGGGCTGCAAGGCCTCCGTCGGTGACGGGTCGCAGTTCTTCTGCGACTACGCGGTGCAGGTCGTCAAGGAGATGAGCCAGCTCGGCGCCACGCAGAAGGAACGCAACACCGCCTGGCGCAACGGCGGCTACAAGATCCAGACGACGCTCGACATCGACGCGAACGCCCAGCAGAAGCAGGTCCTCAACACCTACGACAACAAGGCCGAGACCGCCTTCAAGCTCGGCGCGGCACTCGATTCGGTCGAGGTCGGTTCCGGACGCATCCTGACCATGGCGCAGAACAAGGACTACGACCAGTCCCTGAAGTCCCCGCCGACGTCGACGTCGATCAACTACAGCGTCGACAAGAAGTACGGCGGCGGCATCGGCTTCCAGGTCGGCTCGACGTACAAGGTCTTCACGCTGCTCGACTGGCTCAAGGCCGGGCACGGGCTGAACGAGGTCGTCAACGGCACGCCGCACAACACCCCCGTGTGGCAGCACTGTGGCGAGCCGACCTACACGAACTGGGCACCGAAGAACGACTCCGCCGGCGAGAAGGGCAACTTCACCGTCATCGCGGCCACGGCTGCGTCGGTGAACGCCGCCTTCGCCTCGATGGGCGCGAAGCTCGACCTCTGCGACATCAAGCAGACGGCAGAGGACTTCGGCGTGCACTCCGGTGACGACAAGACCGAGCTGAACTCGTACCCGTCGTCGATCCTCGGCACGAACAACATCGCGCCGCTGACGATGGCCGCCGCGTACGCCGGCATCGCGAACAACGGCACCTTCTGCGCCCCGATCGCGATCGACAACGTGACGAACGCCGAGGGCAAGAGCCTGGGCGGTCAGCCGAAGAGCTGCAAGCAGGTCGTCGACCCGTCCGTGGCGCAGTCGGCCGTGTACGCCATGAAGCGCACGATCTCGGGCGGTACCGCGGTCGGCGCGCAGACCTACGACGGCACGCAGCTGTTCGGCAAGACCGGCACCACCGACGATGCCGACCAGATCTGGCTCGTCGGCGGCAGCACGCGCGTCGCCACCGCGTACTGGCAGGGCAACACCGACGGTGGCAAGAACAACCTCCGTCACTACGGCAACGGCGTCAGCGGGACGTACGCCGGTGCCCGCGCCGATGTGTGGCGCCAGGCGCAGACCCCGCTGAACGCTCTCTACCCGGCCGGCCCGTTCACCGACCCGGCGCCGTCGGCCCTCCGCGGCAACAGCAAGGCCATCCCCGACGTGACCGGCAAGACCGCAGCTGACGCCAAGGCCACGCTCGCCGCCTCCGGGTTCACCTACGTCGATGGTGGTGCCCAGCCCGGTGCTGAGAAGGCCGGCACGGTCACCTCGACCTCCCCCTCGGCAGGCTCGCTGCTCTCGAACGGATCGAGCGTCACCGTGTACACCTCGGACGGCTCGCAGCTGCAGGTGCCCGAGGTCACGAACAAGACCCTCGCCGACGCCCGCGCACAGCTGTCGCAAGTCGGTTTCGCCAACGTCGCCATCGGTGAGAACTACGTCAAGGGCGGTGGCGATCGCGAGTGCGTCGTCGCGTCCGTCGATCCCGGCATCCACACGAACGCCGGCAAGGACACGACGATCACGCTGACGCTGTACGGCGACAAGAACGGCAAGGCGCCCAAGGACTGCAAGTGACCCGCGGTCGCGCCGCGCTCGGGGTCCTCGCAGCGGGCGCGGCCGTCGGTGCCGCCGCCGCGGCCTGGGGATCGCTCGTCGAACGCCGTCGCTTCGGCATCCGGTGGGAGACCGTCCCGGTCCTCCCACCGGGGTCGCGCGACGTGGTCGTCCTGCACCTGTCCGACATCCACATGGCGCCGTGGCAGGCAGACAAACAGCAGTGGCTGCGCGACCTCAGCCTGGTCGAACCGGACTTCATCGTGAACACCGGCGACAACCTCGGGCACCCGACGGCCAACGCGGCGGTCGAGTACGCGCTCGAACCGTTCCGCGGCGTCCCCGGTGCCTTCGCCCACGGGTCGAACGACTTCTACGGTCCGTCGCCGCGCAACCCGTTCAAGTACTTCGCCGGCCCGAGCACGATGCACTCCGAGCGCCGACCGGTCGAGCTCGACGTCGACCGGCAGACGGCGTTCTTCGAGTCGCTCGGGTGGCTCGACGTCAACGACCACGCCCACGCGATCGAGCTCAAGGGGTCTCGCTTCGAGCTCTTCGGCACATCCGACGCGCACCGCGGCTGGGACCGCCTCGACCTGCTGCCGACGAACGTCGACGAGATGCGCAGTGACGTCCCGTGGTCCGAGGACGAGGACGGCCCCTCCCCCGTCGCGATCGGCATCACCCACGCCCCGTACCGTCGCGTGCTGGACGCCTTCGTCACGCAGGGTGCCGACATCGTATTCGCCGGACACACCCACGGCGGCCAGGTCCAGGTGCCCGGCGTCGGAGCACTCGTGACGAACTCCGACCTGCCGCGCCGGTACGTCAGTGGTCTGCACAAGTGGCAGCACCGCGGGCACTGGTCGTGGCTCGAGGTCTCGGCGGGCATCGGCACGTCGATCTACGCGCCAGTGCGCTTCTCGTGCCGCCCCGAAGCAGTGGTCGTCACCCTGACCGCCCGCACCGACTGACACGCTCGTCACGACGCGCCCGGGAGTTCGCTCGATGGTCACGAGCACACCGGATCATCGGATAGACTTCTCTGGTCGCTCCGGCAACGGGACGATCACACCGCGGGGTGTGGCGCAGCTTGGTAGCGCGCCTCGTTCGGGACGAGGAGGTCGCAGGTTCAAATCCTGTCACCCCGACACTGTGTTGAGACAGTACGAAGAAGGCCCTGGTTCTCCGGAACCAGGGCCTTCTGCTTTGCCGTCGCGGCCCGTGTGTCTGCGGACCCATCCATCGTCGCCACCGGCTGGCGGTCGCCGCGGTCGGGATACGCTCGGAGCGCCATGGACATCCCCGCACCACTCGCCTCCGTCCTCGCGCAGATCGGCGCGCGCTTCCCCGAACTCGCTGACGACCCGGTGATGGCCGGGAGCCTCCTCGAGAACGTCACCTCGATGATCGCCGAGGCCCACGAACGCTATGTCAGGGGTGCAGAGTCGAGCGTCGTGAGCGATTCGTACCTCGACCCCGCGCACCTCGCCACCGGGGTCCTGCACGCCGAGCACGCCCAGCACCCGGCCGGCGCGATGCTCGCGGCTGAGGTCCTCTTCGACGCGTACTTGCCGGTCTTCGTCGACGAGGTCGGCGCCACGAGCACCGAGGACGTCCTCCGAGCCACGAGAGCGCTGCACGCGGGCATCTGGAGCCGCTTCCCCGCCGGAGCCATCGCGTACACCGAAGCACTCCGGCAGCGCGTCACGACGGCCCACATGGACTCCCGGACACAGATCGCCCGTGACCTGCACGACCGGGTGGCGCACGGCATCCTCGCGGGGCTCCAGCGCATCGACCTCACCCTGCTGACCGATCCGTCCGCGCCGGCGCGGACGGCACAGCTCGAGGACGCCGCGAGGCTGCTCCGGAGCGCGCTCGGCGAGGTGCAGGACCTGGCGGTGTCGCTGCACGCCCGGGTCGGCGACGACCACCTCGATGCGGCACTTGCCCGGCACGCGAAGGACCTGTTCCCCGTCGAGAGCGCGATCGAGCTCGTGTCGACCGGCGAGTCCGTCCCCCTTCCGAACTGGAAAGCGGAAGAGGCGCTCACGATCCTGTTGGAGGCACTGACGAACTGGCGCAAGCACGCCTCGGGTTCGACGGCGACGGTGCGGTTCGAGTGGTCCGATCGGGCGGTCATCGTCGCGGTCTCCGACGACGGTCCCGGTTTCGACGCCACGGTGGCGGCCGACGGGCGACTCGGACAGTTGACGATGCGCGAGCGAGCGGGACTCATCGGTGCCGTCCTCGCCGTCGACAGCGCGCCCGGTGCAGGCACCACCGTCCGGTTGACCATCCCGGTGGGCGCACTGTGACCGGGATCACCCACGTCGCGATCGTCGACGACCACCGACTCTTCCGCGAGGGACTCGCCACGATCCTGTCGTCGGTGCCGACCATCCGTGTCGTGGCGCACGGTGAGCGGCCGGCCGACGTGCTCGACTCCCCCGAGGCCCAGGCGATCGACGTCCTGTTGCTCGACGTCGAGCTCGACGGGCCGCCGGCACGGACGACCATCGCCACGGTGCGGCGGAACCACCCGGGCATCGCCGTGGTGGTGCTGACCATGCACCGCGACGCCGTGCTCCGCCGCACGCTGCTGGACGCGGGCGCGGTGGACTTCGTCACGAAGGACACCCCGAGCCGCGAGCTCGTCGACCGGATCGTCCGGGCGACGAGCATCGATGCCGCGCCGGTCACGTTCCCGATCGATCTCGTCACCGAGGCCCGCGCAGGCTCACCGCTCAGCGACCGCGAACTCGAGGTGCTGCGGCTCATCGCGGCCGCGCGGTCGAACGCCGAGATCGCCGCGGACCTGGGTCTGGCCGTCGGCACGGTCAAGCGCCACGTCTACAACGTCTTCCGGAAGCTCGACGTGGGGTCCCGCGTGGCCGCGATCGCCACCGCGACGCGGCTCGGTCTCCTCGCCTAGACCGACGCAGACGCGCCCGCGCGCACCAACCGGCCGTCGGCGTGCAGGCCGGCGACGACGTCGAGCGCCTGGTGCCGGTACCGCGCCTGCGCCGCACCCGGAGCGACGATGACGCCGTCCGCCCCGGTCGACTCGACCAGGGAGTTGATCTTCGCCGCCACCTGCTCCGCGTTCCCGTAGGCCTGTCGCTCCGTACGCGCCGCGATGAACCGCCGCTCGAGGTCGCTGAACTCGTACGCCCGCGCTTCCTCCATGGACACCGGCTCGGGCTTCGCACCCTGCCGCATCCGGATGAACGAGATCATCCCGGGGGCGCTCTGCTCGTCCACGATCGCCGGATCCTCGTCGGTGACGACCTGCACGCCGATCAGCGCATTGGGCGAGGAACGGAAGCGCGACGGCCGGAACGAGTCGCGGTACAGGGCGAGCGCCGCCTCGGTGTTGTCCGAAGCGAAGTGGTGCGCGAAGGCGAACGAGACACCGAGTGCGCCGGCGACCTGCGCGCTGTACCCGGAGGAGCCGAGCAGCCAGAACTCCGGAACGTCGCCGTAGCCCGGGACGGCGCGGATGCGGGACAGCGGGTTCTCCGCGTCCATCCCGGTGAAGAAGCCGATGAGGTCGGCGAGCCGGTCCGGGAAGTCGTCCACGTCGAGGCGGTCGGTCCGGCGGAGCGCCATCGCGGTCGCCCCGTCGGTCCCCGGTGCGCGCCCCAGACCGAGGTCGACCCGGTCGCCGTAGAGCGCACGGAGGGTGCCGAACTGCTCCGCCACGACGAGCGGCGCGTGGTTCGGCAGCATCACGCCGCCGGAGCCGATCCGGATCGTGGAGGTCGCGGCCCCCACGGCACTCAGCAGCACCGCAGGCGCCGAGGACGTGATGCCCGGCATGCCGTGGTGCTCGGCGACCCAGAAGCGCTCGTAGCCGAGCTTCTCGGCGTGCACCGCCATGTCGATGGAGCCCTGCAGGGCCTCGGTGTTGGACTGGCCGTACTCGCGCGTGGCCAGGTCGAGGACGGACAGGTGCACGGATGCGTCGCTCATGTGGTCACCAACGCCACCCGACGCACGTGCATTCCGCACCACGCACCGGCCTGAAGGCGCGGGGCGGGCCCGCACCGCGCCTCCAGGCCGTCAGACGGTTGCGTCTGCATCACGTGAGCCGGCGCGCCCGTCAGTCGCCGTCGAGGCGTCCGCCGGACTCGGTGAGGTAGCAGTTGGCGCAGAGCGACTCGTACGTGACGTCCACGCCGTCGATCGCCACCTGCGACCCGTCGAAGACGAACCGCCCGTCGATCTTGCGGGCGTTGAAGACGGCTTTGCGGCCGCAGCGGCAGATGGTCTTCAGTTCCTCGAGGGAGTGCGCGACCTCGAGCAGGCGGGCGCTGCCGGGGAACGCCTCGGTGCGGAAGTCGGTGCGGATGCCGTACGCGATCACCGGGATCTCGTCGAGCACCGCGATGCGGAGCAGGTCGTCGACCTGTCGCGGGGTGAGGAACTGGGCCTCGTCCACGAGCACGCAACTGACGGGGCGGACCATGCCGTCGAGGCGGTCGGACTCTGGGTCGAGCGCTCCCGCGTCGCGGACGGCGGACCGGACGTCGGCGTCGGGCGTGAACACGATGTCGACGGTGCGGGTGACACCGAGGCGCGAGACGATCTCACGGTCACCCTTGGTGTCCACCGACGGCTTCGCGAGCAGGACGCGGTGGCCCCGCTCCTCGTAGTTGTAGGCGGCCTGCAGCAGCCCCGTGCTCTTGCCGCTGTTCATCGCGCCGTAGCGGAAGTAGAGCTTCGCCACTACGCGAGGAACCCGTCCTCCGCCGCGCGACGGATCAGGTCGGACTTCTTCGACGCCGGCCGACCGACCTTGCTGTACTTCTCACGGACGCGCCGGAGGTAGGTCTTCGCGGTCTCGTACTGCACGTTCATCTGCGCCGCGACCTCGTTCGTCGAGTAGCCCGACACGTACAGACGGAGTGCTTCTTCTTCACCGTGGCTGAGCTTCGGCCGCTGGTGCGCGTTCGCCCCGGTCGGCAACGGACGCCAGTCGCGCTGCGGCGGGGTGTCGCGGGCGACGCCCATGATCTCGCGCGCGACGTCCATGACCTCGCGCATCGGCAACGACTTCGACAGGAAGGCAGCAGCACCGGCGGCCAGGGCGCGGTCGCGTGACTCGCGGCTGTCGACGCTCGACAGCACGATGACCTTCGCACCGGCGGCGCGGCAGGTGCGCACGCGGGCCTCGATCGAGACGGGCTCCTTGAGCTGGAAGTCCAGGAACACCAGGTCCGTCGGGAAGTTCTCGCTGTGCACCATCTCGAGCCACGTGTGGGCGGTCAGGGCGAGGTCGAAGTCGAAGGCGTTCACCGCGATCCAGCTGGACAGGCTGTCCAACAACACCTCGTGGTCGTCGAGGATCGCCAGCCGCACGCGTCGTGTCCCCGGGTTCGGGATGGCAGGCGCACCATCCGTGATCCGGCTCGGGTCAGTGCTGGTCATAGGAGAACCTTAATGCGAGGGCGGAGGGTCGGACCGCGACGTCCAGGTCGGGGAACGTCACGCGGAGGACCGCGAAGTACGGGTCGAAGGTGCGGTGGATGCCGACGTCGGAGTCGGCGACGGCCAGGTCGATCGCGACGCCCACCCGGTCGGTGGTGTCCGGGGCACGGCCGATCGTCGCGCGGAACCCGGCGGGGTCCACGGTGGACGCACGCAACGCGGCGCGCAGGAAGGTCCGGACGACGGTGCGCTGGTCGGCGTCGAGCGTCGCGATGAGCCCGTCCGGGTCGACCACGACGGCTGCTCCCCCACCGTCCGCGGTCACCGCGTGCTCGAACCACGTCCGGTCGGCGTCCGCGACCATCGAGCGTCGGATGCCGTCCGCGATCGCCCGCGCCCGCGCCCGATCCGCGTCGGTGATGACCTCGCGCGTCCGGAGCTCGGCGAAGAAGGGGGCGACGTCCCGCGCCAGGATCGTCGAACGGTCCTGCTGCACGCTCGCGGCGATGCCGTCACGCTCCGCACGCTCGACCGAGTACGACCCGGCCCGGATCTGCACGCGCTCGGCGAGCCCCGCGAACGTCCAGGCGAACACCGCAGAAGCCGCCGTGAGCACGAGCGTCGGCGCCGCCGCCAGGAACCCGGCGACGCCGATCGGGACGTGGTGCGGGAACGCGGCAGCACCGATGCCCCACGACGCTCCGGCGACGATCGCCAGGACGATGCCGCCCACCGTCAGGTCGGACCACGGACGGTACGGCGCCGTCATCACGATCCCGGTCGCCGTCAGCAGGGACATGAAGTCGTTCAGGGCGCTGCGGTCGGGCCCCCACTGCGCTGCCACGCTCGTGACGGTGGCCACGGCGAGCAGCGCCACGTGCAGGACGAACGCCCACCGTGGGAACGGCGCACGGAAGGGACTGGACGCGACGAGCACGACCGTGCCCGACGCGGCGACGAGCAGGACGGTGAGCGCGCTCAGCGTGGGACTGCCGGCGACGTCCCGGTCGAACACCGACACGAGCAGGGCCCACACGACACCGCAGGCGCCGAGGACGATCGCGAGCGGACGCGACCCCATCGCGCCGAGGGGGTCGTACTGCTGCGCCGTCCGGGTCGCGTCGGTCCGGGGCCTCATCGGTGCGACCCCGATCCGTCGCTGGACACCGTGGGGGTCGCGCCCGTCACCGCGCCGTACGGCACCGTCATCATCACGCTCGTGCCCGATCCCGGGGACGACCACACCTGCACGTCACCACCGACACGACCGATGCGCTCGCGGACGGACCCGCGCAACCCCATCCGGTCCGGGCTCGTCGACGACTCGTCGAACCCGCGGCCGTCGTCGACGACCATCACCGTGCAGGACGCACCGTCGTCGAACACGCTGACCTCGGCGGCGTCGGTGCCGGCGTGCTTCCGGACGTTCGCCAGGCACTGCCCGACCGCGCGGAGCACCGCCGTCATCGCCGCCTGGTCGAGCCGGGTGAGCGCCGCGGGGTCCCCCGTCACGGAGACGTCCAGGCCGTGGGCGCGGTGCTCCTCCACCATCTGCTCGAACGCGCGGACCGCCGCGCCGGGCTCCGGGCGCGCCGGACGAGCACCGGGAGCCAGCCACTCCCTGCCGGTGAGCATCGCGACGTCGGCCTCGACCGTGCGCGCCAGATGCGGATCCATGGGCCCGTCGGGGGCGAGGGCGATCGCGCCGAGGTGGTTCAGGACGGTGTCGTGCAGGATCGCTGCTGCCTCGGCCTCGACCCCCGCACGGTAGGCGGACACGTGTTCCTCGCGGGCCGAGCGGAGGAGCTCGGGCTGGACACGCTCGGAACGGGTGGTGTTGCGGCTCGTGAACAGCACGAGGGCGATGACGAAACCGAGCGTCACCCAGGCGAGCACGAGCGGGTGCGTCGACCCGTCCGTCTGCAGGATGGCGATCGACGTCGCGACACGGCCCACCAGGAAGCCCGCGATCGACCACAGTGCCACCCGGCCGGCGACGGCGCCCGCGCCGCCCACGAGCACGAGCGGGATGACCGACAGCGACAGCAGGTACGACACGACCCAGCCTGCGGGGACCTCGCGCTGCACGACGACGGCGAACCACCACGCGCACACCCCGCCGACGACGAGGAACGCGACGGCCGAACGCCACGTGCCGAACTGCACGTGCACCGCGATCATGCCGAGCATCGGGACCAGAGCCAGCACCGCGCCGACGACGCGGACGTCGGGGTCGGCCAGACGGTACAGCAGCAGTGCGATCGCGGCGGCCGCGAGCGACCCGATGGCGGCGGCGTGGAAGGCCCGCACGGTCGACCACGCGTTGACTCGCGGAGCGAGGTGCGTGGGGATGCCGAGCACGGGTGGGGGGTCCTTCCGGACGAGTGGGTGCGCCGTCCACGATCCAACCACCGCCTGCGTGATCGTGTACCCCGATCGGCGGGGCGTTCGGCGACCCGCACGATGATACCGGCAGTTCCGCGATGCGTGATGTCCCCCGAACGCGGACCGAAGGGTACTCAAGAACCGCGCCGCACCTCGGCCGCTCAGAACAGGGTCGGCACGGCGCCTTCGGACCGGCGCGGAGTGAGACGGCGGTCGAACCCCGGGTCTGCACGCTTCAGCGGTGAGGTCGCGGGTGCCGACTGCTCCGTGCCGTCGTCCAGCCGCTCGACCCGCCGGCGGTCGTCGCCCGGACGGTGTTCGCCCGGTCGGCCGTCGCCCGCGCGGTTCGAGAACCCCATCGACCCCGTCGCCGGGTCGACACGGCCGAGCCCGAGCCCGTGGTCCCGCAGGATCGGTCGGACCCGCTCGGCCAGCCACCGCCGGTAGTCCTTCGGGGCGTACGTGTTGTCGAGGTACATCGACCGGTACCGCTGCACGAGTTCCGGCCGGGTGCGCTCGAGCCACGCGAACCACCACGGCTTCACCCCGGGTCGCAGGTGCAGCGCGGAGTACATGACGCTCGACGCCCCGGCTGCCGCGGCCCGGCCGATCGCATCGTCGAGGTGCGCCCGGGTGTCCGTGATGTACGGGAGGACCGGCATCAGGAACACCGAGCACTCGAGGCCGGCGTCCCGGATGGCCCGCACCGTCGCCAGCCGCGCAGCCGTCGTGGGGGTCCCCGGCTCGACCTGCTGCTGGAGTTCGTCGTCGTACACCGCGATCGACATCGCCAGGTCGACCGGCACGGACCGTGCTGCCTCGACCAGCAGCGGGATGTCCCGGCGGAGCAGCGTGCCCTTCGTCAGGATGCTGAACGGCGTGCCCGAGTCAGCCAGCGCGCGGATGACACCGGGCATCAGCCGGTACTTCCCCTCGGCACGCTGGTACGGGTCGGTGTTCGTGCCGAGGGCCACCGGGTGACGGTCCCAGGTCGGCTTCGTGAGCTCGCGGTGGAGCACGTCGGCCACGTTGGTCTTCACGACGATCTGCTGGTCGAAGTCCGCGCCGCCGTCGAACTCCAAGTAGGTGTGCGTCGGACGCGCGAAGCAGTACACGCACGCGTGACTGCACCCGCGGTACGGGTTGATGGTCCACCCGTAGGTACCGCTGCCGTCCGCCGACGGAACGCGGTTCAGTGCGCTCTTCGCCAGGACCTCGTGGAAGGTCACACCAGCGAACTCCGGCGTCGTCACGCTGCGGACGAACCCGCTGTTCGACTCGAGCCCGGGGAGCGCATCGCTCCGCGAGGCATCGATCGCCTGCCCACTCCACCGCATGCAGTCATTCGAACACATGTTCGAACGACCTGCAAGCGGGGTGCGTCAGTGGTGCAGTCCGAGCACCTTCGCCGTGCGCTCGAGGGTCTGGTCCGCGAGCTCCGCGTCGTTCCCCAGGTCCTGCCCGTAGGTCGGTACCATCACGCGGACGGCGGCCTCCCAGCGGTCCCAGCGGTCGGGGAAGCACTTCCGCAGCAGCCCGAGCATGATCGGGACGGCGGTGGACGCCCCCGGGCTCGCGCCGAGGAGCCCCGCGACCGAACCGTCCGCCGCGGTGATCACCTCGGTGCCGAACTGCAGAACGCCGCCCTTGTCCTTGTCGGGCTTGATGACCTGCACACGCTGCCCGGCCGTGATGCGGTGCCAGTTCTCCGGCTCCGCGCTCGGCATGAAGTCGCGCAGCGCGTCGAACTTCGTCTGCTTCGACGCGAGCAGCTGGCCGATCAGGTAGCGGACGAGGTCGAAGTTCGAGAACGCGACACTCAGCATCGGCCGGAGGTTGTGCGGTCGGATCGACTTGAACAGGTCGAGCAGCGAGCCCTGCTTCAGGAACTTCGGACTGAACCCGGCGTACGGCCCGAACATCAGCGAGGCGTTGCCGTCGACGATGCGGGTGTCGAGGTGCGGCACCGACATCGGGGGCGCACCGACGCTGGCCTTGCCGTACACCTTCGCCGAGTGCTTCTGCACGACCTCGGGGTCGTCGGTGCGCAGGAACTCCCCCGACACCGGGAACCCGCCGTAGCCGCGGATCTCGGGGATCCCGGACTTCTGCAGCAGGTGCAACGCCCCGCCGCCGGCGCCGACGAAGACGAACTTGGCAGCGATGCGCTGCGTCGAACGGCCCACGTCGTTCCGGACGTCGAGGACCCAGCCGTCACTGACCTTCGACCGGGTCAGGTTCGTGACCTGGTGCGACGGCTCGAACTCGACCCCGTCGATCTCGAGCTGGTCGAACAGCTGCCGGGTCAGCGAACCGAAGTCGACGTCGGAACCCGCCGCCGAGTACGTCGCCGCGATCGGCTGGTCCTTCTTGCGACCCGGGATGAGTGCCGGGGCCCACTTCCGGATCTGCGCGGGGTCGTCGGAGAACTCGAGACCGGCGAACAGCGGGTGGTCCTTCATCGCCTCGTACCGCTTCCGCATGTACTCGACGTTGTCGGCACCCCAGACGAACGAGATGTGCGGAGTCGGGTTGATGAAGTTCGAGGGCTCGGGCAGTGCACCCGTCTCGACCAGGAACGACCAGAACTGACGGGAGACCTGGAACTGCTCGTTGACCGTCACGGCCTTCGCGATGTCGACGCGGCCGTCGGGGAGCTCGGGCGTGTAGTTCAGCTCGCACAGTGCGGAGTGCCCGGTCCCGGCGTTGTTCCACGGGTTCGAGCTCTCCTGGGCGACGGTGCCGAGCCGCTCGTACACGCGGATCCGCCAGGAGGGCTCCAGCCGGTGGATGATCGCGCCGAGGGTGGCGCTCATGATCCCTCCCCCGACCAGGACGACGTCGATGGGGTCCACCTGCTTCACTGCCACCCGTCGATCCTAGCGGCGCGCGGCCGAGCACCGGCCCAAGATCCGACGGGAGGCGCGGCACACGACCGCGGTGCGGCTCCGGCCCGCAGGGTGCGAGCCTCCGCACACCGTGGGAGCCAAGCAGGCTCGCACGCTGTCCGGAACGTCGCACCAGGCGCGGCGCGGCGCGCCCCGGCCGGTCCGCGAACGGCGGAGACCCGCCCCGCTCACGCGGGACGGGCCTCCTGGCAGTGCTGGCCGCTACGCGGCGACCGTGCGGCGCGCGACGATCGTCTCGGCGATCTGCACCGCGTTGAGCGCGGCACCCTTGCGCAGGTTGTCGTTGCTGACGAACAGCGCCAGACCGTGCCCCTCGGGCGCGGACTGGTCCGCACGGATGCGCCCGACGAAGGTCGGGTCCTGCCCGGCTGCCTGGAGCGGGGTCGGCACCTCGGCCAGCTCGACGCCGGGGGCGTCGGCGAGGACCTCGGTGGCACGCTCGGCGGACAGCGGACGGGCGAACTCGGCGTTCACCGAGATCGAGTGGCCCGTGAAGACCGGGACCCGCACGCACGTGCCGGCGACCAGGAGGTCCGGGAGCTCGAGGATCTTGCGGCTCTCGTTGCGGAGCTTCTTCTCTTCGTCGGTCTCGCCGAGGCCGTCGTCGACGATGCTGCCCGCGAGCGGGACGACGTCGAACGCGATCGGTCGGACGTACTTGACCGGCTCCGGGAAGGTGACGGCCGAACCGTCGTGGGTGAGCGCGGCGGTGTCCTGCTCGAGCGCGGCCTTCGCCTGACCGAGCAGTTCCTCGACCCCGGCGAGTCCGGAACCGGAGACGGCCTGGTACGTGGTCGCGACGAGGCGACGGAGCCCGGCCTCGGTGTCGAGGACCTTCAGCACCGGCATGATCGCCATGGTCGTGCAGTTCGGGTTCGCGATGATCCCCTTGGGCGCCTGGTCGATCGCGTGCGGGTTCACCTCGCTCACCACGAGGGGGACGTCCGGGTCCATGCGCCAGGCGCTGGAGTTGTCGACGACGAGGGCGCCGGCGGCGGCGAACTTGGGCGCGAGTGCCCGCGAGGCGGTGGCACCGGCGGAGAAGAGCGCGATGTCGATGCCGGACGGGTCGGCGAGCTCGGAGTCCTCGACGACGATCTCCTCGCCGCGGAACGGCAGGGTCGTGCCGGCGGACCGGGCGCTCGCGAAGAACCGGACGCGATCCGCCGGGAACGCGCGCTCCTCCAGGAGACGGCGCATCACGGCGCCGACCTGGCCGGTGGCGCCGACGACGGCGACGGTGAGGGTGCTCATGCGGTGCTCCTGACGGGTCAGCGGCCGGTGCCGGCGTAGACGACGGCCTCGGA
>Ga0308167_1001518_pt1 | contig 26462 bp, 21 predicted proteins | sample PhyCR1_2_FD_202138 | JGI IMG/M metagenome (GOLD analysis project Ga0308167, IMG submission 202138) | Phyllosphere microbial communities from UC Gill Tract Community Farm, Albany, California, United States - DLSLRC.R1 | ecosystem: Host-associated > Plants > Phyllosphere > Unclassified | place... | reverse complement strand
GAAGATGTCGACGCCCGCTCGCGTCAGGAGCAGCTGCGTGACGACGCCCTGGATGCCGATCGTCGCGGTGAACGCGAAGGCGAGCATCACGCCGCCGAACTGGGCGAGCACGCTGGCGGCGCCGTCGACGAGGCTGCGGACGAGCCCGTCGGGGCGAAGGGCGGTGAGGCCCCAGCAGACGACGGCGCCGACGACCGCTCCCCCGACGGCGGTCACGCCCGAGACGACGAACGAGCTGGTGAAGGTGCGCAGCACGACGGGGTCGCCGAGCGCCGTCAGGGTCGACAGCGTGGGCCGGCCGTCGCCGTCGACGAGGCCGGTGCCGAGCGCGAGCAGGCACGGCAGCACGAGGAACGCCAGCACGTACAGCACGAACGGCGTGAGCCCCCACCACGCCGCCAGACGGCGCCGGGCCCTCGTGGGCACGGCGCCGTCCGGGGTGACGGAGGCCTGGGGGACGGTCTCCGCCAGGGTGGTCACGATCAGCCGATCGCCGCGGCCCACGACTGCGCGAGCAGGGCCGAGGCGGCCTCGGTCTGCTCGCTCGTCAGCTGCACGGTGTCCTCGGGCTGCTCGCCCACGGCGTCCAGGGCGTCCTGGTCGACGGTGCCGGCCTCGACCATCGCGGCAAGGCGGACGGGGTAGGCGCCGGCGGCGAGGTACAGGTTCTGCGCCGTGTCGCCCATGATGAACTCCTGCCACAGGCGTGCGGCGGCCGGGTGCGGCGCGTCGACGTTGATCGCCTGGTTGTAGTAGCTGGCGAGGGCCGTGCCGGGCAGCACGGCGGTCTTCCAGTCACGGCCGCCCGCGTCGGCCGCGGCGGCGAGGTTGTTGTAGCTCCAGTCGAAGACGACGGGCGTCTCGCCCGAGGCGATCGTCGCCGGGGTCGGGTCGGTCGGCAGGAAGTTGCCGGCGTCGGCGAGCTGGCCGAAGAAGTCGACGCCCGGCTGCACGTCGTCCGCGCTGCCGCCGTCCTGCAGGGCGGCCCACTGGACGGCGGCCGCGGCCGCGCCCGCCTGGGTCGGGTCGCCGTTGATCGCGATCGCGCCCTTGTAGTCGTCGCCGAGCAGGTCGTCGAGGCTGGTGGGCTCGGGGACGGCGTCCGCGTCGTAGCCGACCGACATCAGGCCCGTGTAGTCGTAGACCCAGGTGCCGTCGGCGTCCTTGTGGTCGTCCGCGATGTCGTCCCAGGTGGTGACCTTGTAGGGCGCGAACTGGTCGGTGTTCGCCAGCGCGACGGCCGAGCCGAGGTCGAAGACGTCGGGGGCGCCGTCCTGCCCCGCCAGGTTCTGCGCGGCGGTGATCTCCTCGGCGCTCGACACGTCGGGGCTGTCCGAGTTGACGGTGATGTCGTATTCGGCCTCGAAGGCGTCGATGATCTTGCCGTAGTTGGCCCAGGTGTCGGGCAGGGCGATGACGTTGAGCTCGCCCTCCGCCTCGGCGGCGGCGACGAGGGCGTCCATGCCGCCCAGGTCGGCGGCGCTGGTCGCGGTGGCGGCGTCGGTGCCGGAGGCGCCTGCCGCGTCGGACGCGTCGGCGGAGGCCGAGCAGCCGGTCAGGCCGAGGGCGAGGGCGCCGAGGGCGGCGGCGGCGGCGAGGTGTCGCTTGTCGATCACGGGTGGGTCCTCCTGGTGCTCGGCCGCCGGTCGCGTTCTGGGGATCAGCTCGCGGAGGGGCGTCGGTCGGCCTGCGTGCACGGTAGGGAGGCCCGGCGTCGGTCCGGGGGTCGCCGGGTGGAGCGCGGGTGAACGGTCGATGGCGCGCGCACCTGCGGCCGCCGGGCCTGCCCGCCCGGGGTCAGCCCCAGCCGCCCAGGTAGGCCGCGAGCGACGGCTCGCCCTCGACGCGCTCGCACCAGGTCGCGGCGGTGCGGCGGGTCTCGAAGAACTCCTCGGTGCCGTGCAGGAGGGCGCGGGCCTCGGCCCGGCTCGAGCGGATGCGCAGGACGAGGCCGCCGCCTCCTTCGCCCGGTGCGCCGTCCTGCCCGTCACTGGTCGCCCCCTCCGTGACCTCGACGGTGCCGAGGGCCCCGACGCCGACCGAGGAGACCGCCTCGAGCAGGGGGGCGTCGTCGCGGACGCGCACCGGGGCCGGCAGGTCGACGGTCACCCGCGCCGTGCGCGTCGCCCGGGCGGCGACCTCGTCCGAGGCGCCCACGACCCGGGCGTCGGCGGCGAAGACGGACAGGTGCTCGTCGGGCACCACGACGACGGAGCCGGGCAGCGCGGCCAGCACCGTGTCGACGCAGAGCCAGGCGGTGCCCGCCGAGGGCGCCGCGGCGAGCCGCACCAGCACGTCGGGGGTCGCCCCGCGCAGCCCTCGCGGCCGTGAGCCCTCGACGGGGACGAGGCCGCTGAGCACGAGCGTCTCGCCGTTCTTCTGCCGCTGGCGGTCGACCGAATCGCGGCCGGCCCAGTCCGGGCCGTCGTGCCAGGCGACGGCGGCCGGCTCGTGGGCGAGGAGCGCGCCTCCGCGCCAGGCACGCCAGGCCCACTCCCAGTCCTCGCCGCCGTAGGTCGTGAAGTCCTCGTCGAAGCCGCCGACCGTCTCGAGGAACGACCGGGAGCACGCGAGCACGGCGCCGATGACGTGTCGGTACGAGCGGTCGTCGGCGTCGAGCAGGTCGCGGCTGCCGCGGTAGGCCTCGTCGAGCCAGCGCGGTGCGGGCAGCTCGTGCCGTGGCCCCTCCTGCTCGACGGGAGCCCCGACGGCGACGCCGGTGAAGTCGGCGTGCCGGCGCCTCCCGACGACGACGGCCTCCGACGCGAGCGCAGGGAGCCTCGACATGGCCGTCACCCAGCCGGGCTCGGGCGCCGTGTCGGCGTCGAGGAAGCAGAGCACCTCGCCCGTCGACGACCGCACCCCGAGGTTGCGGGCGGCGGAGAGGCGGAAGCCCTCGTCGGCCTGGACGACCAGCCGCACGCCGGCCGGCACCCGGGGCGCCTCGGGCGAGCCGTCGTCGACCACGACGACCTCGAGCAGCTCGGCCGGGTGGTCCTGCCGCGCGAGGGCGGCGAGGGTCCGGTCCAGCTCGGCCTGCTGGCGGTAGTGGGCCACGACCACGGAGACGGCCGGCAGCGGGTCGGGCACGAGGCCGTCGAGCAGGTCCCAGCGGTTGCCCGGGACTCCCCTGGGCTGCCTCGGGGGCCGGGCGGTCGCCTCCTCGGCTCGTCGCTCGCCGGTCACGACGTCGCCCCCGTGCGCTCGCTGCTGGCCTCGTCGCGGCCGGGCCGGTCGCGTCCGACCCACCACGCGAGGTAGGCCGCGGCGACGTCGTCGATGTCGGGAGCTGTCCGGGCGTCGGGGGCCAGCCAGGTCGAGTCCGGGTCGGCGACGGCCCGTGCGACGGCCTCGGCCAGGGCGTCGGGGTCGTCGTCGATCAGGGTGAGGGTGCCGGGCCGGAGCGCCGCCATCTCGCGGGAGTACCGCGTGTCCGGAACGATCGGGCGTCGCCCGGCGCCGATCCAGGTCGTGATCGAGCCCGACGCCGAGACGTGCCGGTGCACGGCGACCGGCACGGAGGCGCGGCGGCAGCGGTCGAGGAGCACCGCGTCGTCGAGGTACCCGGTCACGTCGAGGACGACCCCGCGGGAGGCGGCGTCCGACACGAGCTGGTCGGTCTCGGCCTCGTGCCCCGCGCTGGCACGGCCGAGGGCGGTGACGTGCAGCGACCCTGCCGCGTCGTCCCCGCGGGCCCGCAGCCGGGCGACGGCGTCGACGAGCTCCGCGTGGCCCTTGCCGGGGTAGACGAAGCCGATGACGGCCGCGGTGCCGTCGGGCGCGGGCCGTCCTGTCAGCGGCGGGGCGATGTCGACGGGGAGCGGGACGACGCCGGGTCGCACCCCGTCCGTCGTGTGCTCGGCGAGCAGCAGCGCCTCGTGCTCGCTGTTGACGACCGTGCCTGCCGCCGCCTCGACGACGCGTCGGTAGCAGTCGCCGCGCCGCACGAGGTTGCGCTCGCCGTCGGACGGCTGCGGCAGGTCGTGCAGGGTGACCGTCAGCGCGACCCGGCCGGCGAGGTCGACGAGGCGATCCGCGGCGTCCTCGGGCGACGACGCCCAGAGCCGGTCGGTGAAGTGCAGGTGGGCCGAGGCGGGCGGCCTGGGCCCGGTCAGGTCGTCCGGCGACACCACGAGGTCCTGGCCCGTGCGGCGGGCGACCGCGTCGGCGACGCGGCGGGCGAGGACGCTCACGCCGTGCTGTGGGTCGTCCGTCACGACGAGGGCAGGTGCCGCCGGGGTCGGCGCGGTGGGGTCGTCGGCGTTCACGCGAGCCCCAGCAGCGCCAGGGAGTCGGCGTGGCGGGCGAGGCCGGCGTCGACGACCTGCGGCTCGCGCTCGTACCACCGGAGGTGCGCCTCCCGGACCTCCTCGCGGGGCACACGGGCGCCCTCGACGATCCAGTGGTCGGTGGCCTCGTCGTCGAGGCCGAAGGCGTCGACGACCGCCTGCAGCCGCGGCGCGTGGACGCTGTCGAGCAGCTGTCGCCCGGGGTCGACGACGTGTTCGGGCAGCCCGAGGCGGTCCCGCACGCGGGACGCGAGCGCCGTCCACACGGGGTTGCCCGGGTGGTTGAGGGTGCGCATCTGGGCGAACGACGGCTCGTCGAAGAGGTCGGACGCGACCACCGCGTCGTGCGCCTGCTCGCGCTTCCGGAGCTCGTGCAGCGAGAGCGCGGCGACCGACCGGACCGCGGCGGCGTCCAGCCGCGGGACCGGGGGCGTCGTGCCGTCGCGCCGGGCGGCCGCCTCGGCCAGCACGACGAGGTCGTGGTAGTCCACCAGCGGCGGCACCAGCGACGGGTCGTGCGGCGGCCGGACGATCGCCGACGTCGGGTAGAGGCCCGCGAAGCGGACGACGGGCACGGCGACGACGCGTGCCCCGGCGCCGAGCCGGGACGTCAGCTGCCGCGTGCCGAGGGGGAGGTCGTGGTAGTCGTCGCGCACCGGCTGGGAGATCAGCACGGAGGCGCGGGCCAGCCAGCGGTCCAGGTGCGGCAGGTCCGCGGTGACGAGCTCGTGAACAGCAGGTGTCCGGACGGTGCGGAGGCCGCCCCCGTCGAGCGCGACCCGGAGCGACTCGGCCTGGCAGTTGCCGATCACGACGGCGACGGGGCCGTCGCCCTCGGGCTCGCCGAGACCGTAGAAATGCCCGTAGTGCCGGGTGCGGCCGTCGACGGCGGGGGTGTGCGGGGTCATGGTGCCTCTCCGTGGCGTCCCTCGAGAGGCGGACGCGACGACTCCATCGTGCTGGATGCGAGGCCGTCAGGGCCAGCATCCGCGAGCGGGCACGGGGGGCCCCCACGGTCTATGGTGCAGGGAGGCCGCTCCCATCGGCCCCCTCCCTCGACGCGAGCCGGGCCCCCGGTCTCCCCAGGGTCCCCGAGTCGCCCCGGCTCACCTCCCGACGGTCTCCCCGACCGTCGTGCCCCGACTGAGCCGAGGAGGCCCGATGATCGACACCCCGCCGCCCGCCCGCGACGCCCTGCGCGTCGCGTCCGTGCCCGCCGGCCACCCCTACGTGCGCCACCTCCAGCCGGTCGACGACTCCGCCGTGACCCGGGCCGTGGTCCGTCTCGCCGACCCGCTGCCCGACCCCTCGGAGCCCGCTCGCTGGTGGCCGCCCGTCGTGCTCGACGCCGGCTGGATCGCCGAGCACGCCGCCGAGGTCGACGTGCTGCACGTGCACTTCGGCACCGAGTCGTACGACCTCGAGCACCTCCGTCGCGTGGTCGACGCCGCCCGTGCCGCCCGGCTGCCGATCGTCCACACCGTTCACGACCTCGTCAACCCGCAGCTGGTGGACCAGGCGCCGCACCTCGCCCACCTGGGCCTGCTCGTCGCCGAGTCCGACGAGCTGCTCACGCTGACGGACGGGGCCGCCGACGAGGTCGAGCGGACCTTCGGGCGCCGGCCCGTCGTCGTGCCGCACCCGCACCTCCTTCCCCTCGACCCGGTCGCCCCGACCGGCACCGCGCACGACGAGGTCGTCGTCGGCGTCAGCCTGCGCGACCTGCGTCCCAACGTCGACGGACCAGGCTCCGTCGCGACCCTGATCACGGCCGCCGGGCTGCTGGCCGAGGCCGGTCGGCCCGTCGCCGTGCGGGTCGACGTCAACGCGAGCGTCCGCGACGCCGCGGCGCTCGCGGAGGTGCGGGCGCTGGTCGCCGACGCGCCCGGTCACCTCGACGTCTCCCTCGCGGTCCACCCACGGCTGGACGACGACGAGCTCGCGGAGGCGCTGGCCGACCTCGACGTCGTCGTGCTGCCGTACTCGCACGGCACGCACTCCGGCTGGGTCGAGCTGAGCTGGGACCTGGGCGTCCCCGTCGCGGCGCCGCGGGTCGGGCACGTCGCCGACCAGCACCCCGCCGCCGTGGACACCGCGTCCTTCGACGCCGGCGACGCCGGTCAGCTGGCGGCCGCCGTCTCCTCGCTCGTCCGGGCGCGCGGAGACGCGCCGGCCCGGCCCGGCTCGGCGGCCCGCCGGGCCCTCGTGGCGGAGCGCCGCGAGCAGCGACGGGCACAGCGCGACGCGATCGCGGAGGCGCACCTCGCGGCGTACGAACGCGCCGTCGTCGTGGCTGACGGCCGACCCGTGACCGCAGCACCGGCATCCGCGGGCTCCACGGCGCGGCCCTCGGAGCTGGTCTCGTGACGGCCCTGTCCGGGACGGGCACCGCCTCCTCGTCGGCCGGGCTCGTCGAGCCGGCGCGCACGGCCGAGCGTCCGCGGCGCATCGTCGTCGTGGCCCCCCTGCGCTACCCCATCGCCGAGCCCCACGCCGGCGGCCTGGAGTCGAGCGTGTGGCACCAGGTGCGCGTCCTCCGCTCCCGCGGGCACCAGGTGCTGCTCTGCGCGGTCGAGGGCAGCGACCACCTGCTCGGCGGGCCCGCCGAGTTCTCGCTCCCCGCCGTCCACTGGGACGACCCGGCCGACGCCACCGACTCGACCTACCCCGACGGCTACCTCGACGTGGCCGTGCCTGCCCTGCACCGCGCCCTGGACTGGATCCGCGACCACGCCGACGAGATCGACGTCGTCGAGAACCACTCCCTGAGCGGCCACGTGCTCTCGCGGGCCGGCGAGCTCGGCGTGCCCGTCGTCTCGACCCTCCACACCCCGACCCTGCCCGACCTGCTCGAGCACCACCGGGCCGGCGTCGAGCCGCGCAGCGCGTTCCTCGCCGTGAGCGAGCACACCGCGGCCGTCTGGCGGGCCGAGGGCGTGGAGGCGCGCGTGCTGCCGAACGCGGTGGACACCGACCTCTGGCCCCTCGGCCCCGGCGGCGACGACCTGGTCTGGACCGGACGGATCGTGCCCGAGAAGGGTCCGCACCTCGCGATCGAGGCCGCTCGCCTCGCCGGTCGACGCATCGTCCTCGCCGGGCGGGTCGGCGACGTCGACTACCACGAGTCCATGGTCGTGCCCCTGCTGGGGGCGGACGCCGAGCACGTGGGGCCGCTGCGGCAGCCCGAGCTCGCCGAGCTCGTCGGCCGGTCCGCCTGCGCCCTCGTCACGCCCTGCTGGGAGGAGCCGTTCGGGCTCGTCATCGCGGAGGCGCTGTCGACCGGCACGCCCGTCGCCTCCTTCGCGACCGGCGGCGTCCCGGAGGTCGTCGGCTCGAGCATCGGGGCCGGTCTCGTCGCGCGGGACGACGTCGCCGGGCTCGCGCACCTGGCGGCCGGGCTCGCGGCCGAGGCGTCGACGACGCCGGGCTTCCGTGGACGGGTGCGGGCCGACGCGCTCGCCCGCTTCTCGCTGCACCGCCGTGCCGAGGTGGTCGAGGAGGTGCACGAGGCCCTCGTCGCGGGTCACCTCACCGGCGCCGGGCGGGCCAGGGCGCTGCTCGCCCCCGAGGCCGTCGCGTGACCGCGCGTCCCCTCGTCGGCTGGTACGTGCACCACCACGGTGCCGGCCACCTGACCCGCCTGCTGGCGGTGCGGCCGCACCTCGACGCCGACGTCGTCGTCTTCAGCTCCCTCGCCGCGCCGGCCGTCCTGCCCGAGGCCACGACCTGGCTGCAGCTCCCCCGGGACGACCACGACGTCGTCGCCCCCGACGGCACGACCCGGCCCCCCGGCGACCCTGAGGCCGGCACCGACCCGACGGTGGGCGGGCTGCTGCACTGGGCGCCGCTGCACCACGACGGCCACGCCGGCCGACTCGCCGCGGTCGCGGCCTGGATCGCGCACGCCCGGCCCCGGGCGTTCGTGGTCGACGTCTCCGTCGAGGTCACGCTGCTCGTCCGCCTGCTCGGGGTGCCGCCCGTCGTCGTCGCCCAGCCCGGCGACCGCTCGGACGCCCCGCACGCCCTCGGCTGGGACGCGGCGGACCGCGTCCTCGCGCCCTGGGCGGAGGGACTGCACGTCTCGCCGGCGCTCGACCGCGTCCGGGACAGGGTCCGGCTCGTCGGCGGCATCTCCCGGCACGACGGCCGGGTCGACGGCCCCGGCTCGCCTGCACCCGGCACCGTCCTGGTGCTGGCCGGCGGCGGCGCCGAGGGCCGCGAGGGGCTGGCTCAGCGCATCGCCGAGGCCTCGAGGGCAACGCCTGCCTGGCGCTGGTCCGTGCTCGGCGCCTCGGCCGACAGCTGGGTCGACGACCCGTGGCCGCCCCTCCGCGGGGCCGAGGTCGTCGTCTCGGCCGCCGGCCAGAACAGCGTCGCCGACCTCGCGGCCGCCGGCGCGCGCGCCGTCGTCGTGCCCCAGGAGCGTCCGTTCGACGAGCAGCGGACGACCGCACGCCTCCTCGTCGCCCGCGGGCTCGCCGTCGTGCCCGACGGCGGCCGCGGCGACCATGACTGGCCTGCGCCCGACGCCTGGCCCGACCTGCTCGCCCGGGCGCGCGAGCTCGCTCCCGACTGGTCGCTGTGGCAGGTCGACGGCGCCGCCGCCCGCGCGGCCGCGGTGATCGCCGAGGTGGCCCGGTGACGGGGCACCAGCCCGCGCCGACCGTCTCGACCGTCGCGGTCACGCTCTGCTCGGCCGCCCGTCTCGACCACCTCCTGCCGCAGCGCGAGGCCCTGGCGCGCCTCCGGCCGTCGGTTCCCCACGTCGTCGTCTGGCTCGACGAGACGCCGGCGCCCGCGCTGCCCGAGCTGGCGGATGCCCACGTGCTGCACGTGCCGCCGGGGCCCGACGGCCTGCGCCTCGCGGCCGGTCGCAACGTCGGTGCCGAGCAGGCGATCGCCCTCGGCGCGTCGCTCGTGGTGTTCCTCGACGCGGACTGCGTGCCCGGCCCCGACCTGGTCGCCCGGTACGAGGCCGCGGCGTCGGCGCACCCCGACGCGCTGCTCTGCGGGCCGGTGACGTACCTGCCCGAGGACCACGTCGGCCTCGACGACGACTCGCTCGACGCCGCGACGCGGCCGCACGCGGCGCGACCCTCGCCCGAGGCCGGCGAGACGGTCGTCGCGGGGCACGACCAGTACCCGCTGTTCTGGTCGCTCTCGTTCGCCCTCGCCGCCGACACCTGGGCGCGGACGGGCGGCTTCGAGCCCGGCTACGAGGGCTACGGCGGCGAGGACACCGACTTCGCCTTCACCGCCCGGTCGCTCGGCCTGCCCCTCGTCTGGGTCGGCGGGGCGCACGCCTACCACCAGTGGCACCCCACGACCTCGCCGCCCTGGCAGCACCTGGACGACATCCTCCGCAACGGCCGGCGGTTCGCCGAGCGCTGGGGCGAGTGGCCGATGGGCGGCTGGCTCGAGGCCTTCCGCGACGGAGGCGCGGTGCGCGTCGCCGAGGACGGCGGCTGGGAGCGCGTCACGGCCTGAGGCATCGCAGCCTCCCTCGTCGCACGACCCGCTCCTCCTCGTCACTCGTCGTGTCCCCCTCCCGGACCGCCCCCGTCCAGGGGCCACGGAGAAAGGTGACACCAGGCCCGGGGGGACGCCCGGCCACGACGCAAGGAGGAACCATGTACTTCCACGCACAGACCTGGATCAACGACATCGCCGACGGCGAGCCGGACCCCGCAGCCGCCAACGCGCTGCAGGAGGGCCTCGGCGGACAGTTCGGCGAGATGCGCACCATGATGCAGTACCTCTTCCAGGCGATGAACTTCCGTGGGCCGGCGGCGAAGCCGTACCGCGACCTCATCCAGGGGATCGGCACCGAGGAGATCAGCCACGTCGAGCTGATCGGCACGACCATCTCCCGACTGCTCGACGGCAGCCCCGACTACACGGGCAAGCTGACCGACCCGCTCGACACCCCGGGGGCAGGCGGAGCCACGCCGCTGAACATCGCCCTCGACACGGGCAACATCCACCACTACCTCGTGGGCGCCCAGGGCGCGCTGCCGGTCGACTCGGTGGGCAACCCCTGGTCGGGCAGCTACGTCTACAACTCGGGCAACCTGCCGCTCGACCTGCTCTACAACCTCATGCTCGAGTCGACGGGCCGGCTCCAGAAGAGCCGCATCTACGAGATGACGGACAACCCCGTCGCCCGCAAGACGGTCGCGTACCTGATCGTCCGCGACCAGGCGCACGAGAACGCGTACGCCAAGGCCCTGGAGACGCTCGGCGTCGACTGGGGCAAGCTGCTCCCGATCCCCAAGACGAACGCGGAGGCGTTCCCCGAGGTCAAGGAGCTGGTCGACCTGGGCCTGCAGAGCAAGCAGTACACGTTCGACCTCGACGGCAAGTCGGAGGCCGGCAAGATCTTCCAGGGCACGTCGCCGTCGGGCGACGGCACCGAGCTGTCGTCGACGGAGCAGGCTCCGAAGGGCGCGCCCTCGACGATCTCGCCCGAGCGCCTCGAGGAGTTCTCCCCCGGCCTCGACAAGGACCTGCTGGCCCTGATCCAGCAGACCGCCGAGATGGAGCTCGCCGACATCGAGAGCTTCTACGGTCCGACCGGCAAGTAGGCGATGGGCACGTAGCCGCCCGTCCACCGTCGCGGGGTGCCCCCGGAAGCCCGGGGCTCTCCGCCGTGCCGACCCAGCCGAGTCGTCAGAAGACGGCGACCGTCATCCCGGCCGTGGCCGCAGGACGGTCCATGGCGGCCAGGGCGCCGGGCAGGTCGTCGAAGCCGATCGTCAGGCCGATCGACTCCTCGGGCCGCAGCCGGCCCGCGACGACGTCGGCGATCATCGCGGCGTACTCGCCGACCGAGATGCCGTGGCTGCCCAGCAGCTCGAGCTCGTCGGCGATCACTCGGCCCATCCCGATCACGGGGGCGGCCTCGTCGTCGAGCAGCAGCCCCACCTGGACGTGCCTTCCCCTCGGCCGGAGGGAGCGGACCGAGGCTGTGGACGTGGCGCGGCTGCCGTAGGCGTCGAGCGCGACATGGGCACCGCCTCCGGTGAGGGTCCGGACCGCGTCGACGGCCTGCTCGTCCATCGGGACGACGTCGGCACCGAGGGCGGCCGCCCGCTCGAGCGCCGCGGGCGAGATGTCGACGGCGACGACGCGGGCACCGGCGGCGACGGCCACCGCGATCGCGGAGAGGCCGACCCCGCCGCAGCCGAAGACGGCCACCTGCTCGCCGCGCCGGACCCTGGCCCGGTCGTGGAGCGCGTGGTAGGCCGTCCCGAAGCGGCAGCCGAGCGCAGCCGCCGCGGCGAACCCGACGGCGTCCGGCAGGGCGATCACGTTGACGTCCGCGTGCGGGACGACGACGGACTCGGCCCACGAGCCAGCGAGGGAGAAGCCGGGCTGCTCTTGACGCGTGCACACCTGCGTGGCGCCCGCGCGGCACTCGTCGCACGTGCCGCACGCGAAGACGAACGGCGCGGTCACGCGGTCCCCGACCGAGACCCGGGTGACGTCCGGGCCCACGGCCGTCACGACGCCGGCGAACTCGTGCCCGGGGACGTGCGGCAGCGGCACCGAGTCGTCGTGCCCCTTCCAGGCGTGCCAGTCGCTGCGGCAGACGCCGGTCGCCGCGACCCTGACGACGACGCCGTCGGCAGAGGGCACGGGGTCGGGGAGGTCGACGATGGTCGGGACGGACCCGAAGTGGTCGTACTGGACGGCGCGCATCCCCCGATCCTGGCACCGTCGGGCGACGGCGACCGCGACGGGCGCCGGACACTCGATGCCACACGCACTGCACGCCACTCAGCCCTCTCCTCCGAGGTGCCGCGAAGCGTGTCAGGATCAGCTCGTGGGCATCTCCGTCGTCATGATGGTCCTGGCGTTCGTCGGGATTGTCGTCAGCATCAGGCACATGCGAGACCTCGAGGCGGGCAGCATCGTGCTGGGTCTCATCTCCGCGGTCGTGTGCCTGGCGATGCTGCTCATCGGCGCCGCTCTCTTCGCCTGGGCGAGCTCGTAGCCCGCTCACCTCCCGCGCCGCCGAACGACCCGGTCGACGTGCGTTCCCGTGCGGATGTACGCCCGACCTCCACCCGAGATGATGGAGCCACGACCAGGGAGCGAGACTCAGTTGCAGGCCCTGACGGGGGGATGACGGCACGTCGGATCCCCGGCGTGGGAGTTCACCGAGGGGTTCTGGGCACGAGAAAGCCCCGGCAGGCCGGGGCTTCGTGTCGCGAGGGGAAGAACGTGGTGGGCGATACCGGACTCGAACCGATGACCTCTTCCGTGTGAAGGAAGCGCGCTACCAACTGCGCCAATCGCCCCTGATCGGGACTCGTCGATACTAGTGGATCTTCTGGCCCCGACGCCATTCGAGGAGGCTGGCAGCGCCTCTGGTGTGGTGTCGGGGAGGCAGGCAAGACACGAACATCTCTCGATTTGTTTTCTCTCCGAGGTCTGGGTAGTGTTCTTCTTGTTCGCAGCGATGCGAAACGAAAGAAACATCGCAGCAATGCAGAACGAAATGCGGATGTGGCGCAGTGGTAGCGCATCACCTTGCCAAGGTGAGGGTCGCGAGTTCGAATCTCGTCATCCGCTCGAGTGTAAAGCTCACCAGAGGGAGTCCACCGATGGTGGCTCCCTCTGGGAGTATCTCATCTGGTGGAGTGGCCGAGAGGCGAGGCACCGGCCTGCAAAGCCGTTCACGCGGGTTCAAATCCCGTCTCCACCTCCATGGACCACCCTCTGGGTCTATGATCGATTCGTCTCCCCGAGACGATGACAACTGAACAAGCATGAGCGATTGGCGCAGCGGTAGCGCGCTTCCCTGACACGGAAGAGGTCGCTGGTTCGATCCCAGTATCGCTCACACACAGAAGGCCCCCGAGAGATCGGGGGCCTTCGTCGTTCCCGGCCACGGACTCCTCGTCGCAGACACGTCTTGAGTCCGGTCTCCCGCACAACGCCTACGCGATCCAGATCCGAGACACGAGGACGAGCCAGACCGCTGTCCGCGGCCCGGCCCCCTCGATCTGACCCGTGCTCGGGTCAGCGTGACCGGCGGCGGGCCAGTCGTCGCAGCACGAGTCCGCCCGTCACGAGACCCGCGGCCACGATCAGGAGCAGACCGAGGCCGGCCGAACCCGTGAACGCGAGGGGCCCGCCCGTCGAGGCGACAGGCCGGGCGTCGTAGGCGCCGGTGACCGCCCCGGGGTCCGTGCCGATCCCCGGGACCGGGGCGCCGCCTCCTGCACCCCCGCCCGGGGCCGGTGCCGGGTCCGTGCCGGGATCCGGCACGACGACCGCCGTGGTGGAGAACTCGACCCGCGTCGCAGCGTCGACCGAGCGGCTCCCGACCGGCACGGTGAGCCGACGGGCAGCCTCGTCGTACGACCACGCCGCGGCGTCGACGACCTCACCGTCGACGCGGACGACCTGAGGCCGTTCGGCGTCCGTGAACACCGCGGTGACCGCCCGCTGGGCGACCTGGCCGGCGAACGAGCCCTCGACCGGGGCCACGTCGAGCGCTCCGCCGTCCGGCGCCTCCGTGAAGGTGACCTCCGTCGTCGCGGCCGCCGTGGGATCCGTGCCCACGCCGTCGTCCTCGTAGAGCGAGAACGACCCGTCGGCTCCGGTCGCCGTGGTCAGTGTGAGCTCGGAGAGCGGTGCCGTGTCGTTGGCGACGTCCGCCGTCCGGGTGGCGACGACGCCGCCCGACCGCACGAACACCGGCATGGCGTCCAGCCCCGTCGTGACGTCGGCCGTGGTGCCGCCGGCGTACGTCGTGCCGGTGAACCAGTCCGTCCAGTCGCTGCCGCCCGGGAACCAGACGCGGGTCGTGGCGGTCTCGCCGGGCTGGGTCGCCGGGGCGACGAGCACATCGGGGCCGAAGAGGTACTCGCTGCCGGCGGCCGCGTAGGCCTCCTGCTGGTCCGGGTAGTCCACGTACAGCGGCCGCACGACGGGCACGCCCGTGCTCGTGGCGGCTGCCGCCAGCGTGTACGTGGTGGGCATCAGCCGCTCCCGCAGGTTCAGGAACTGCGTGGCCGACGCGTCGGCGGCGGGACCGTACTGCCAGGGCAGCCGGTCGCTGTGGTTGCTGTGCAGGCGGTCGATCGGCTGGAAGGTGCCGAACTGGACCCACCGGGCGTACAGGTCGTCGTCGAGCTGCGTGCTCTCGGGCTCGGCGCCGGGCGAGGTGTCGCCGCCGGTGTGGCCGCCGATGTCGTGGCTGACCGCGGAGAGCCCGGTCGAGGCCGACTCCCCAGGCGTGTAGCCGACCTGGGCCTGCAGCATCTGCCAGGTCGACGTCGTGTCGCCCGTGAAGTGCAGCGTCGTGCGCTTGTCCGCCCAGGGGCCGGTGGGCACCGCCTGCGGGTTGCCGTAGCCGCCCGCGGTCAGCGCGCCGTAGGCCCGAGAGAACGCGAAGCCGCGCCCGTCGACGCGGTCGGCCATCCGCGTCGCGTACTGCTGGTTGATGAAGGCGTCCGGGGTCACGCCCGGCAGCGAGTAGCGCGACTCGTCGCTGCAGCACCAGTCGAGCCAGAACGAGTCGACTCCCTCGTCCGCGATGTCGTCGTGCAGGTCGAAGTAGGCCTGCAGCTGTGCCGGGTCGGCCCAGTCGAACAGGAACCTGTCGTCGCCGTCGGGGACGAGGGCCCCGCCCGCGGTCGCCTGCGCCTCGGCCAGGTGGGGGTCGCCGCGGCTGATGCTCGGGTGCACGTTGAGCGTGTTGTGGATGCCCTGGGCCGCCAGCCCGTCGAGGAAGCTGGCCATGTCCGGGAACTTCGCGGTGTCGACCGACCAGCCGTTCCAGGTGTCCGGCGCCTTGTAGTCGGTGTCGACGGCGAGGACGTCGAGCGGCACGCCCTCGGCGGCGAAGCGGGGCACGACGACGTCCTCGAACTCCGCCTGCGTGCGGTCGTAGTACTCGCTGTACCAGACGCCGTAGGCCCAGCGCGGCAGCAGCAGCGACGGGCCCGTCAGGGTCGCCAGGTCGCCGAGTGCGGCCTGGTGGTCGTCCCCGGCGGCGAAGAGGTAGCCGTCCTGCCGGGTACCGTCGTGCGACCGCGGCGTGAGCGCCTCGGTCGTCGGGTCGTACTCGGCGGAGGCGCTGTCGTCGAGCAGCGACCAGCCGTCCTGGAACAACAGGCCGGGGTTCGTCCGCACGGTCCCGTTCGCCGTGTCGAGGTCCCGCCGGTACCCGCCGAGGGCCGCGTGCGGGGCGAGGAGGGGCGTGCCTGCCTCCACGACCGCCACCGTGTCCACGTTGAGGGCACAGCTGGCGTCGTCGGGGCAGCTGATCGTCACGTCGTCCTCGCCGGCGGCGAGCTCGACGGGGACCTCGACGGTGCGCCAGTAGTCCCAGCCGCTGGTGGGCTCGAGGGGCACGGAGACCGACGTGCCGGAGGCGGTCGTCACCGTCACGGGGCGCGCCTCCGGCTGCCCGCTCGCGTACCGCACCTGCAGCACGTGCTCGCCCGCCGTCGGGACGCCCGTGACGTGCGTCGTCTGCGTCGCCCCGCGGACCAGGCCGGCCGTGAAGGCCTCGCCCGAGGCGCCGTCGTGGTCGTCGGCCGCCTCGGCGCCGTCGGTCAGCCGCGTCGTCTCCGCCTCGCACACCGTGCCGAAGGCGCAGTCGACCGAGTCGTCCGACGTCGTCGGCTCGGGGAACGCCCCGCCGGTGGGGACGACGGCGAGGCCGTCGAGGTTGACGTTGCCCGAGTCGTCGGCCCCGCGGGTCACGACGATCTCGTGCTCCCCCGCCGCCAGGTCGACGCTCGTGCGGGCCAGCGCCCAGTCGTCCCACCCGGCCGTCGGCGGCAGGGTGACCGTCCGGGGGGCTCCCCCGTCGACGACCACGCTGAGGGTGCGATCCGTCACCTGGGCGTCGCCGCCCTGCGAGTTCGCGTAGCGGAGCACGAGGTCGCGTGCTCCGTCGTCGTCCGCGGCGACGCGGAAGCTCGCGGCGTCGCCGACCCGCTCGAAGCCCGCCACGAACCCGTCGCCCGTGGCGCCGGTGTGGTTCGTCGCCGGCGCGAGTCCCTGCAGGGTCAGGGTCTCCGCCTCGCAGCGGACGCCGATCTCACAGCGGGCGACCGCCGCCTCCTGCCAGGGCGACGCCGTCACCTGCTGGCCCGAGCCCAGGGCGAGGCCGAGCGACAGGGAGTCGGCGTCGAAGCGGCCGGAACCGATCTGGTACCGGACCCGCGCCTCCCCCGTGTCGATCGTCAGCCAGCCGTCCTCGCGCGTCGTCGTGAACGCCGTGGGCGCGAAGGCGTCGCGGCCGACGACGTTGAAGGTCGGCGCGTCGGTGAAATCGGCGTCGGGCGCCCACTCGGTCCTGACCAGCGTCGGCGACAGCACCTGGAACCGGGCGTCGCCCTCGACCACGGTCTGCGCGGCGGCCACCTCGCCGGCGACCGGGGCGGCGGAGGCGGGCGGCGCGCTCCCGAGAGCGGTCAGGCCGGCGAGCAGCCCGGCCGAGACGATCGAGGTGGCGGCGACGAGGCGTCGTCGGGCAGGTGTGCGCATGCAGGGACTCCGTCGTCCGGGGGAAGGGGCGCACCGTCGTCGTCCCGGCACGGCACGTCGGGTCGCCATGGGGTACGTCGGGGTACGGATTGCAGCCTGACGAGATGTGCAGCGACTGTCAAGACCTGTCGTGCAGACGTCCGGACGCACGGGACGGCCCCGGTCGCGAGGACCGGGGCCGCCTAGGAGGTGCGGTGAGGCCGAGCGCTAGGCGCGCGCGTTCTCGAGCACGTAGCCCTCCTCGCCGTGCAGGGCGAGGTCGATGCCGGCCACCTCGTCCTCGTTCTTGACGCGGAAGCCGATGGTCTTCTCGATCACGAAGCCGATCACGAAGGCGAGCACGAACGAGTAGAGCATGACGGCCACGGCCGAGAGCGCCTGGATGCCGAGCTGCTCGAACGAGTGCGAGAAGATCAGGCCGCTGCCCGTGGCGAAGAAGCCGAGGTACAGCGTGCCGATCAGGCCGCCGACGAGGTGGATGCCCACGACGTCGAGCGAGTCGTCGAAGCCGAGCTTGAACTTGAGGTCGATCGCGAGGGCGCAGACCGCACCCGCGACGACGCCGAGGACCATGGCCCAGAAAGGCGAGAGGGCGGCACAGGCCGGCGTGATGGCGACGAGGCCGGCGACGGCGCCCGAGGCGGCGCCGACCGACGTGGCCTTGCCGTCCTTGAGCTTCTCGACGACCAGCCAGCCGAGGATCGCTGCGGCGGGGGCGGCGATCGTGTTGAGGAACGCGAGGGCGGCGACGCCGTCGGCGGCGAGCTCGGAGCCGGCGTTGAAGCCGAACCAGCCGAACCAGAGCAGGCCGGCGCCCAGCAGCACGAAGGGCGGGTTGTGCGGCTTGTCGGCGCCCTTGGCGAAGCCGACGCGCTTGCCGAGCACCAGGGCGAGGGCGAGGGCCGCGGCGCCCGCGTTGATGTGGACGGCCGTGCCGCCGGCGAAGTCGATCACGCCCATGCTCGCGATCCAGCCGCCGTCGACGACCGAGCCGTCCTCACCGAGGGTGAAGTTGAAGACCCAGCTCGCGACCGGGAAGTACACGACGGTCGCCCAGACCCCGGCGAAGATCATCCAAGCGCCGAACTTCGCGCGGTCGGCGATGGCGCCCGAGATGAGAGCCACGGTGATGATCGCGAAGGTCGCCTGGAACGCCGCGAAGGCGATCGTCGGGTACGCGCCCTGCGGGTCGGCGCTCTCGGCGAAGAGCGAGTCGAGGCTGAACATCGAGGGGTCGAAGCCGAAGACGCCGTCGAGGCCGATGTAGGTGTCGGTGCCGGCAGGGCCCGACGGACCGTTCGAGAACGCGATGGAGTAGCCGTACAGCACCCACAGCACGCCGATCAGGCCCATCGCGCCGAAGCTGAGCATCATCATGCTGATGACGCTCTTGGCCTTGACGAGGCCTCCGTAGAAGAACGCCAGTCCGGGCGTCATGAGCAGCACGAGTGCTGCGCAGATCAGCATGAACGCGGTGTTGCCTTGATCCATGGGTGGTACCTCTCGAGTTCGGGAGCCAGGGGCGCACCGGTCCCGACCCGTCCGCGAGGGTGAGCGGGCTGTGAGCACGGGGCTCGGGCGGTGCGGTCCCCAGTGTCGCGGCGCCTCGTTTCGGACCGAGTGCACCCGTGTTTCGGCGATGTAACAGGATCCGGCCCCGTGTGAACAACGCGTTTCCCGCGGCTCCCCGGCAGCCGGGACGACGCCCTGGAACTGCTCGGAGAGGTCTAGGAGGAGGTCAGCGCGACGAGCCGCGACGTGGCGCGGAGGTACTTCTTGCGGTAGCCGCCGGCGAGCATCTCGTCGCTGAACACCTCGTCGAGGGGCGTCCCGGTCGCGAGCACGCGCACCTGCGCGTCGTAGAGGCGGTCGACGAAGGCGACGAAGCGCAGGGCGTCGGTCTGGCTCGTCAGCGGCGTGACCCCGCGCAGCCCGACGGCGTCGAGGCCGCCGATGAGCTTGACGTAGCGGCTGGGGTGAACGGTCGACAGGTGCTGCACGGCTGCCCCGAAGTCGTCGAGGGAGGCGGTGCCCCCGACCGCGGCGACGGCCGCGTCCAGGTCGTCCACGACGTGCGCCCGCGCCTCGACCTCGCGGCGCCGGTAGTCGTTCCCGTCGATGCGGAGGGTGCGGAACCGGTCGGAGAGCCCCTGGATCTCGCGGAGGAAGTCCGCCGCGGCGAAGCGCCCCTCGCCGAGGGCGCCGGGCGGCGTGTTCGAGGTCGCCGCGATGCGGGTGCCCGCGTCGGCGAGGTCGCCGAGCAGGCGGGTCATCATCATCGTGTCGCCCGGGTCGTCCAGCTCGAACTCGTCGATGCAGACGAGTGCCGCGCCCTCGAGCTGCTTCGCCGCCCCCGCGTAGCCGACCGCGCCGACGAGGGCCGTGTACTCGATGAACGTGCCGAAGTAGCGCCGGCCTGCCGCGCGGTTGTACGCCGCGGCCAGCAGGTGCGTCTTCCCGACGCCGAAGCCGCCGTCGAGGTACAGGCCGGGAGGCGCCTCCTGCGTCTCGGGACGGCGTCGGAACAGCCCGCGCCGGGCCGGGCGCTCGGCCGCGGCCCAGAAGGAGGCGACGGCCTCGACCGCCTCCGCCTGCGACGGGAACGCGTCGTCCGGCCGGTAGTTCTCGAGCGACGCCTCGGCGAACTGCCGCGGCGGCACGAGCTCGGCCACGATCTCGGCGCCCGTGATGGTCGGGGCCCGGTCGACGAGCGACACGACGGTGCGGAGGGGATCGGTGGACATCGGTGCGACCTCGCAGGCGTCGGGACGAGCGCCCGCGGGAATGTCCGGGACGCGATCTGTGTCAGAGTCAGAGGGACCCGGCCGGGGCACACCGTGGGTGCGTAGCCTCGACGGGGCCGCGCGGCGATCCTATCCGCCGCCCCCACGACACCGCCCAGCCCCTCGGGGCCGACCCAGGAGGTACAGCAATGGTCGTCGAGCACGACACGTCCGCACGGTTCAGCGAGTACGCCCACCCCGAGCGCCTCGTCAGCACCGACTGGCTCCAGGAGCACCTGGGCACGCCCGGCCTCGTCGTGGTCGAGTCCGACGAGGACGTCCTGCTCTGGGACACCGGCCACATCGCGAGCGCCGTCAAGATCGACTGGCACCTCGACCTCAACGACCCCGTGCAGCGCGACTACGTCGACGGCGAGGCGTTCGCCGCCCTGATGTCGCGCAGCGGCATCTCGCGCGACAGCACCGTCGTGATCTACGGCGACAAGAACAACTGGTGGGCCGCCTACGCCCTGTGGGTCTTCTCCCTCTTCGGCCACGACGACGTGCGCCTGCTCGACGGCGGACGAGCCGCGTGGGAGGCGGAGGGCCGTGGGTACACGACCGACGCACCCGAGCCGGTCGCCACCGACTACCCCGTCGTCGAGCGGGACGACAGCCGCATCCGCGCCTACAAGGACGACGTCCTCGCGCACCTCGGCTCGCCGCTGATCGACGTCCGCTCCCCCGAGGAGTACTCGGGCGAGCGCACCACCGCGCCGGCCTACCCCGAGGAGGGCGCGCTGCGCGCCGGCCACATCCCGTCCGCCCAGAACGTCCCGTGGGGCAAGGCGGCGGCCGAGGACGGCCGCTTCCGCAGCCTGGGCGAGCTCGACGCGATCTACCGCGACGGCGCCGGCCTCACCGACGGCGACGACGTCGTGGCGTACTGCCGCATCGGCGAGCGGTCGAGCCACACGTGGTTCGTGCTGCACCACCTGATGGGGTTCGAGAACGTCCGCAACTACGACGGCTCGTGGACCGAGTGGGGCAGCGCGGTGCGCGTGCCGATCGTGCAGGGCGTCGAGCCCGGCACGGTCCCGGGGCGCTGAGCGCGGTGTCGACCTCCGAGCCCGGGGCGCTCCCCCGCGTCCTCGCCGAGACCCGCGAGGACTTCCTCGCCCTCGACGTCAAGGACCGGCTGCAGCTGCTGCTCGAGTTCTCGGACGAGCTGCCGTCGCTGCCCGCCGAGTACGAGGGCCACCCCGACCTGCTCGAGCGCGTGGAGGAGTGCCAGTCGCCCGTGTTCATCTTCGTCGAGGTGTCGGACGACGTCGTGACGATGCACGCGACGGCTCCTCGTGAGGCGCCGACGACCCGCGGCTTCGCGTCGATCCTCGCCCAGGGGCTGAGCGGCCTCTCGGTGCGCGAGGTGCTCGAGGACGTCCCCGACGACTACCCGCAGACGATCGGCCTCGGCGTGGCGGTCAGCCCGCTCCGCGTGCGGGGCATGACGGCGCTGCTCGCCCGGGCGAAGCGCCAGGTCCGAGAGAAGTCGGCCGCGTGACCCTGCGGGTGCTGCACCCGGCTCCTGCGCCGGGTGCGGGCACCGGCTCGATCGTCGCGGCAGGCACCGTCGTGGAGGCAGGCACCGACGAAGGGCGGGCGCGTCTGCGCGAGCTCTACGCGCCTCCTGCGACCGACTGGCTGCGCCTCAACCTGATCGCGGCCGTCAGCGGCGACGCGGCGGGCGAGGACGGCACCTCCGACACGCTGAGCAACGCCGACGACCGTGCCGTGCTGGCCGCGATCCGCGACCTCGCCGACGGGGTGCTCGTCGGCGCCGCGAGCGTCCGCGCCGAGGGCTACCGGGTGCCCCGGTCCGCCCAGCTCGTCGTGCTCACGGCCAGCGGCGACCTCAGCGGGCACCGGATGGACCCCGACCGCGCCGACCGTGTCGTCGTCGTCTGCCCCGCCGCGGCGGTCGACCGCGTCACGGAGACCCTCGGCGCCGACGTCGCGGACCGCGCGACCGTCCTCGTCGTCGACGACGATCACGGCGTGGTCGCTCCCGCGACCCTGGTCGACCGCCTCCGCGGCCACGGCCTGCGCTCCCTCGTCTGCGAGGGCGGGCCCTCGCTCGCCGGGCAGCTGCTGCACGACGGCCTCGTCGACGAGCTCTGCCTCTCCACCTCGCCCGTCGTCATCGGGAGCGGTCTGCCCGTCTTCGGCCGGGAGCGCTTCGACCCGTCGCGGCTCTCGCTCAGCCAGCTGATGATGGACGACCAGAGCGCCCTGTACGCACGGTGGCTCGTGGAAGACGGCCCAGCCACTCGGCGATGACCGCCTCGAAGCGCTCGGGGTCGTAGTTCCAGATCTTCGTGTGCCGGGCGACCTCGAACACCTCGAGCTGCACGATGTCCGGCCGGGCGGCGGCGAGGGCGTGCGAGGCCGTCGACGGCACGAAGCCGTCGTCGTCGCTGTGCAGCACCAGCACGGGGGCGCGCAGCTCGCCGGCCCGCTCGACCAGGTCGAGCCGGTCGAGGTCGAGGGGCTCCGCCCTGCCGCTCAGCCGTGACGCCCGAGGGGACTGCAGGAGGCGCATCGCCAGCTCCTGCACGACCCGCGGCACGCGCATGGCCGTCCCCTGGTAGCGGAGCGTGGTGCGCCAGTCGACGACGGGCGACTCGAGCACGACGCCGACGACGCGGTCGCGGTGCTCGGCCCGCGTCACCGCTTGCAGCACGGTGGCGCCGCCCATCGACCAGCCCATCAGCACGATCGACGTCGCGCCGTGGTCGACGGCCCAGCGCATCGCGGCCTCGACGTCGACCCACTCCGCGTCGCCCAGCGCGTACCGGCCGTCGGGCGACCGGGGCGCCTCGGCGTCGTTGCGGTACGACACGAGCAGGGAGGTCAGCCCGGCCCGGTGGAAGACCGGCGCGGCACGCACGGTCTCGGCCCGGGTCACGCCGCGCCCGTGCACGCCGATCATCCACGGTCCGTCCGTGCCGTCGGGGCCCGGCACGAGCCAGGCCGGAGCCGGGCCGACGGGCGTGCCGACCTCGACGTCCTCGACCGTGAGGCCGGCGTCGCGAGGCGACCGCCAGAGCCAGCCGCCGATGCGGCCCGCCCTGGCCGTGGCCAGGTCGCCCTCGTCGACGGCCTCGACGCGGCGCACGACGCGACCCCGCTCCTCCCGCACGACCTCGCCGAGGCGGGCGTGCCCCCTCCCGTGGTCGAACCAGAAGCTGTAGCGGCCCGGGAGGCGCGTGTCGGCGTTCGCGGCGAGGGTCACCGTCGCCGCCACGGGGTCGTGCCCGAGCACCCGGACGTCGTCAGGGCGGCGTCGCGCCGGCGTGACGACCTTCCGCGCCATCGCGACGGCACCCGCCGCCAGGGCGAGCGACGCCGCGACCACGGTGCCGCCGACGGAGACGGAGACGACGAGGCCGGCGACGGCCGCCGGGGTGCGGCGAGGGCGTGTGCGTGGGCGTCGGGACATCGAGACCTCCGGGCGGACGGGGCGGAGCAACGGGGCACGTGCGCGGGGGCACCTGCGGCGTGCCGCTCGGCTGTGAGCCGGGTGGGAGCCTAGTCTGCTGAGGTGTCCGACACCTCCTCGCCGCCGGTCCCGGCCGCGTTCGCCGCCGCGTCGGCCGCCGTCCGTGAGGCCCTCTCGCGCGACGACCTCGCCGTGTCCGAGATCCCTGCCCCCGGCGGCCTCGCCCCGCACGCCCTCGCCCTCGCCGGCGACGTGGTGGGCGCGTCCGGGCGGGCCGACGCCGAGCTCGGCACCGGGCGCTTCGTCCTGCTGTACGACGAGAGCGCGCCCGAGGCGTGGGGCGGCGTCTTCCGCGTCGTCTGCTTCGCGCAGGCCCCGCTCGAGACCGACCTGGCCCTCGACCCGTTCGTCGCGGACGTCGCGTGGTCCTGGCTCGTCGACTCGCTCGACGCAGGAGGCGCCTCCCGGCACTCCGCCTCGGGCACCGCCACGAAGGTGCTCTCGTCCGGCTACGGCGAGCTCGCCGCCCAGGGCGACGGGGCGCAGCTCGAACTGCGCGCCTCGTGGACCCCCACCAGCACCGATCTCGCCCCCCACGTCGCGGCGTGGAGCGAGCTGATCTGCACCCTCGCGGGCCTGCCGCCGACCGTCGAGGGCGTCACGCTCCTCGCGTCGCGTCGCGTGGGCCGCGACTGACCCCCCGGAACGACGGAGACATGAGCGCCCCCACACCCGAGTCATCCCCGGTCGACGAGTCGTCGCCCTCCTCCCCCGCCGTCACGGTCGCCCCGACGACGATCGTCCCGCGCGCCGCGACCGCCGACTCCGTGCACGGCGAGGTGCACGTCATCGCCGACCGTGAGGCCTACCTCGAGGCCGTGGAGGCGATCGCCGCGGGGCACGGACCGGTCTCGATCGACGCCGAGCGCGCCTCCGGCTACCGGTACTCGCAGCGCGCCTACCTCATCCAGGTGTTCCGCCGGGGCAGCGGCGTGTTCCTCTTCGACCCCCCGGCCATCGGCTCGTTCGACGAGCTGCAGGCCGTCATCGGCCACGAGGAGTGGGTGCTGCACGCCGCCAGCCAAGATCTCGCGTGCCTGCGCGAGGTCGGGCTCGACCCCGACCTCGTCTTCGACACCGAGCTCGGCGCCCGCCTGGCGGGCCTGCCCAAGGTCGGCCTCGGCGCCGTGGTCGAGCAGCTGCTCGGGGTGCACCTCGCCAAGGAGCACTCAGCCGCCGACTGGTCGACGCGGCCCCTGCCGCAGAGCTGGCTCGTCTACGCCGCCCTCGACGTCGAGCTCCTCGTCGACCTCCGCGACGCCATGGCCGAGCTGCTCGAGCGCGACGGCAAGCTCGACATCGCACGCCAGGAGTTCGCGGCGACGGTGGCTCGTGAGGCGAAGCCGGCCAAGGCCGAGCCCTGGCGGCGCCTGACCGGCCTGCACACCGTCCGCGGCGCCCGCTCGCTGGCCGTCGCCCGCGAGCTCTGGCAGGCCCGGGACGACTACGCCCGTCAGGTCGACACGGCCGCCGGCCGGCTCGTGCCCGACCAGTCGCTCGTCGCCGCGACGAAGGCGCAGCCCGCCGACAAGCGCGCCCTCGCCGGCGTGAAGGAGTTCGTCGGGCGCGCCAGCCGCAGCGAGCTCGACCGCTGGTGGGCCGCGATCGAGCGCGGCATGGCGACACGCGACCTGCCCTCCTCCCGCGGGCCCGCGGGCGACACCCTGCCGCCTCCCCGCAGCTGGGCCGACAAGAACCCCATGGCCGACGCGCGCCTCCGGCACGCCCGCCCCGCGGTGGCCGAGATCGCCGAGGGGCTCGACCTGCCCGTCGAGAACCTGCTCACGCCCGAGCTGCTGAGGCGCCTCTGCTGGGAGCCGCCGATCCCGTTCGACACCGAGACGCTGGCCGCGGCCCTCGTCGAGCTCGGCGCGCGCCCATGGCAGGTCGACGCCGTCGCCGAGCGACTGGCCGAGGCCTTTGTCGACGCCCACCAAGAGCCCGAGAGCGACCCCGCCGACGCTTCGTAGCAATCCGCCAAGGATTCTCGCGGCAGCAGGCCCCTCCCTAGGATCGGAGCAGTTCCGAGCACTGGAGGCACTGTGGCCGACACGACAGACGTGGTCTTCGTCGACGGGGTACGCACCCCGTTCGGCAGGGCCGGAGAAAAAGGCATGTACTGGGGAACGAGGGCCGACGACCTCGTCGTGAAGGCCATGAAGGGGCTGCTCGAGCGCAACCCGTCGCTCCCCCTCGACCGCGTCGACGACGTCGCGATCGCGGCCACGACGCAACAGGGCGACCAGGGCCTGACCCTCGGCCGCACCACGGCCCTCCTGGCGGGGCTGCCCCGCTCGGTGCCCGGCTTCGCCATCGACCGCATGTGCGCCGGCGCCATGACGAGCGTCACGACCCTCGCCGGCGGCATCGCGTTCGGCGCCTACGACGTCGTCCTCGCGGGCGGCGTCGAGCACATGGGCCGGCACCCGATGGGCTTCGCGGCCGATCCCAACCCCCGGTTCCTCACCGAGAAGCTGGTGAGCGGCGACGCCCTGAACATGGGCTCGACCGCCGAGCGGATCCACGACAGGTTCCCGCAGCTCACCAAGGAGCGCTCCGACCGCTTCGCCCTGCGGTCGCAGCAGAAGCTCGCCGCCGCCTACGACGCGGGCCACATCCAGCCGGACCTGGTGCCGGTCGCGGTGCAGACACCCGAGGGCTGGGGCATGGCAACGCGCGACGAGGCGCCCCGGCCCGAGACCACGATGGAGGGGCTGGCCGGGCTCCGCACGCCGTTCCGCCCCCACGGGCGGGTCACCGCCGGCAACTCGTCGGGGCTGAACGACGGTGCGACCGTCAGCCTGCTCGCCTCCCGCGGAGCCGCCGACGAGCTCGGCCTCGGCGTCAAGATGCGCCTCGTCAGCTTCGCCTACGCCGGGGTCGAGCCCGAGATCATGGGCATCGGCCCGGTGCCCTCGACCGAGAAGGCCCTGCGCAAGGCGGGGCTGACGATCGACGACATCGGCCTGTTCGAGCTGAACGAGGCCTTCGCCGTGCAGGTCCTCTCGCTGCTCGACCACTTCGGCGTCGACGACGACGACCCCCGCGTCAACCCCTGGGGAGGCGCCATCGCCGTGGGCCACCCGCTCGCGTCGTCGGGCGTCCGCCTCATGATCCAGCTGGCCCGCCAGTTCGAACAGCACCCGGAGGTCCGCTACGGGCTCACGGCCATGTGCGTCGGCCTCGGCCAGGGCGGCAGCGTCATCTGGGAGAACCCCCACTACTCACGGAAGGCGGCTCGATCGTGAGCAGCGCAGTCGACCAGCTCACCGCCCTCAGCGCCGACGAGGTGGTGACGCACTCGTTCGTCCGGGACGTGCCGCTGCCCTCGGGCGGCGTCCTCGCCCTCGTCACGCTCGACAACGGCCGCGACCA
>Ga0308167_1001517_pt1 | contig 26483 bp, 28 predicted proteins | sample PhyCR1_2_FD_202138 | JGI IMG/M metagenome (GOLD analysis project Ga0308167, IMG submission 202138) | Phyllosphere microbial communities from UC Gill Tract Community Farm, Albany, California, United States - DLSLRC.R1 | ecosystem: Host-associated > Plants > Phyllosphere > Unclassified | place... | reverse complement strand
TTTTCCAAACAACGTGCCAATTTTGAGGCGGATCCCTATCCAAGTCTTGAGGCACGTCGCACAAAGCTGCATCAACTCAAAAAACAAATTATTCGTTATCAAGATGCTTTGGCTGCTGCGATTAATTCTGACTTTAGTTCAAGATCACTTGATGAATCTAAACTACTCGATTTGCTTGGCTCAGTGTTAGAGGCTGATCATGCAATTCATCATTTACGCCGCTGGATGCGTCCAAGTAAACGCCGTACTGAGCTTTTATTTTTATCAAACCGTTTAAGTGTGCAATACCAACCTAAAGGTGTGGTTGGTGTGATTGTGCCTTGGAACTTTCCCGTTTATTTAGCACTTGGCCCGCTCATTGCCGCTTTGGCTGCGGGCAACCGAGTCATGATTAAGCTGCCTGAAATTACCCCAAATACCAACGCAATGCTACGACGCATGCTTGCTGAAGTCTTTAATGAAGATGAAGTGACCGTGTTTGGTGAAGAAATTACAGACCCAGCAAGATTTACCTCGTTGCCATTTAACCATATCGTCTTTACTGGCTCCCCTACTATTGGCAAGGTCGTCATGCGAGCAGCGGCTGAAAATCTAACCCCTGTTACACTTGAGTTAGGCGGTAAATCACCGGCAATTGTGAGCCGTAATTACCCACTTGCCGATGCGGCAAAACGCATTACCCATGGTAAAGCAACAAATAGTGGTCAAATCTGTGTAGCGCCTGACTACGCGTTGGTTCCCAAAGAAAGTATTGATGAATTTGTTGAAGCTGCAAAATCAAGCTTTATAAAAATGTTTGGTCAAAACATTGAAAGTAATGAGAATTACACATCGATTGTAAATGACCGTCATTTAAAACGTATTCAAGATATTTTGACTGATGCACAAGAGAAAGGTGCCCGCATTATTCCTTGCGATACTTATAGCTTCGACCAACAAGGTCGCAGAATGCCTGTACAGATTGTGCTGAATTGCACTCCCGACATGCGCATAATGAAAGAAGAACTCTTTGGCCCTATTTTACCTGTGGTGGCTTACGATTCTTTAGATGATGCGATTACCTATGTGAAAACGGACGAACGACCTTTAGCACTTTACTTCTTTACACATAGCTCAGTAGAACGTAACCGGATTTTACGTGAAACTCATTCGGGCGGTGTGACCATTAATGATTGGGGTTGGCATGTAGTTAACCATGATGCTCCTTTTGGTGGTATCGGAAATTCAGGTATGGGGTCGTATCATGGTGAAGAAGGCTTCCGTGAACTTTCACATGCAAAAACTGTATTTATTCGCCATAGGTTCTTCCCAACTCAGCTTTTCCACCCTCCTTATGGAACCTTCCTACAAAAATTAGCAATACGCTTTTTCTTGAAAAAAGGCGATCCAAATATTAAATAAGGATGATAAAAAAGCCTCGTTATGAGGCTTTTTCCAACTTTAGAAAATATCTTTTAATGAGTACTTTTAATGAGTACTTTTAATTAGCACTTCAAAAAGAAGACTCCATCCATCAATTAATAGAAAAAGAAGTAATTTTATAGGTAATGAAATAGTCACTGGTGGAACCATAATCATGCCTAAAGACATAAGTATAGAAGCAACGATAATATCTACAATTAAAAAGGGTAATAAAATTACAAACCCTATTTGAAAAGCAATCTTGAGTTCACTCAACATAAAAGCAGGTATTAATTTAATTGGTGAAATAGCAGCTATATCATTTGGAAGTGAGGACTTGGACAGCTCATAAATTAATTTAATATCTGATTGATGAGTTTGAGTAATCATGAAAGCCTTTAAAGGTTCCCACGATTTCATAAAAAAGTCTTGCAATGATATTCTGTTTTCAAGATAAGGTTGAAAGGCTGTATTATTAATTACTTCAAATGAAGGGCCCATCACAATCATCATCAAGAAAAATGATAATAAGATTAATACAATATTGGGTGGAGTTTGTTGCAATCCTAAAGCTTGCCTCATGATTGACAATACAATTACATTTCTAATAAATGTAGTTGTCGCTATCATTGCTAGAGGAATAAAGCTTAAAAGTGTTAAAGAAACAAATGTTGATGTAGGATTCATTAAGTTAGCTATATCAACTTGCTTAGAACTTTCTTGAGCAAAACAACTTATGCTTAAAAATGAACTGAGCAAAGCGATTAATACTTTACTTAATGATTGATTATACATTAGTGCTCTGCTCATCATTTGAGACTTTATTTTCAATGCATTTAGGAACATGTGTAACAGAAACTTTTTGATCTGATTCAACAATAATCACATCATAATCTATTTTATCATAGATATATAAAGTGGTTTTCGAAGATATTTTTTGGACTTCCAATTTACGATTAAGCACTGAATTTAGCTCAAATTTTGAAATAATTTTCTTTTTGAAAAAAAATAAAATTAAATAAGTAGCTAACAATAGTATTATCGTAATTCCCAATACATATAATATATATTCAGAGGAAATTATATTGTCTTGCTTAAACATCATATCAAAGACTATTTACTATTTCAGTAACTTGAAAACCCAATACATCGTCAACAGCAACAAGCTTTCCATATGCGATTAAACGATCTTTAAGATAAAGCTTTAAAGGCTCTTCAACTGACTGATCCAATTTAACGGTACTACCTTGTTTCAAATTAAATAAATCACTTACAGTTAACTTCACACTCCCCACTTCTACAACTAATTCAACTTCGACATGATCTACTATAGATAGTTTATTTTCTAATAAGTCCTTAGAGCTTTCACTATTCTGCCCATCTAAACTAGGTAAATTTATATCATTGATCTGTGTTGTCACTGTCTATTTCTCTTCTTTGGATCTTAACAAAACTGCTAATTGATTTTCTGATTGCCCTAAAAAACCCACAGCCACTTCCTTATCTCCACTCATTACATTGAATGGATCAACAATTGAATGTTTCGATTTAATAACATCACCTACTTGTAAATCAATAAAGTCAGTTATTGAAAGTTTATCTAATGGAAAACTAATAGATAATGAAGTAACTTCATTATTAATAGTAACGGGGTTTAAAATATTATCTGTAACTAATTGATCTAACAGCTTATTATTTTTAAGCATATTAGAATCCAATATTAATTCAACACTACCAAAATCTAAATTAATTTCAATAACAACAGGAATTCCCAAAAACTTTATATCTGTTATATTTTTCAATTCAGCAATATCCTTTTTATTATTATCAATTTTATATAATAAATCAGATATTGCATTCTCAATTAAAAAATTTGATATATTATCTAAAGGAAGACAACTTCCTATTTCTCTAAAAAAAAACTTCAAAAAATCATTTGGGCTTTTTACTAAAAAAAATACTGAATTTATTTCATCTATAGCAAAAACGCCATTATTAGCTACAAGACTTTTATAATAATCAGAAAAGTTTTTAAGAAAAATCGTTGGTTTCTTTTCACGCTCTATCCAATCTTGACACCAATTATAAATTGGCTCGTTAATCTTATTAATTAACTGCTCTTTTTGTTTCTTAGTTAAAAAACCTAAAGCATATTGCATCTTAGCCACCACGAGATGAATTATATAGTTGCTCTAACATTTCATTAGCCACATTCATCACTTTTGAACTAGCTTGATATCCCCTTTGAATAATTAAAATATTACCAAACTCCTGTGCTAAATCGATATTAGCTAATTCAATATATCCACCTTGTATTTTTCCAAAATATTCTAAATCAGGTTTACTATATTTGACATTTATATTTTCAGGTTTATGAAAAAAGGCATTTTGATCTTGCACAAGTTTTGTTTCATCAGAAAAGTTAGCTAATCCGACAGCTTGATTTGTTTTTTTCTTCTGACCATTATTGTAACTTAATTCAAGAACACCATCTTCACCAAAATTATAGCCTACTATACCAGCTCTAGGCCCTCCATCAATCGCTGTAGCTTGTATATTACTACTACCAACTGAAACTACACTAACTCCACCTAAATCTAGCTTTATCTTTTGCTTACCACTATCAAAATCTAGATCAACATCTAAAAATTGTTCTTGTACAGTCCCAGCTAAAGTAAAACTTATGACCCCTGTATTTAATGTTTTATTATTCTCATCAATTACGGTATATGACCATTTACTACCTACGGTTGTTGTGTCGCCAGTTTGTTTTTCAAAATTAACAGTTAACTTTCTTAAAGAACCTGTTGCATCATAAATATTAACATTACTTAACTTATACGGAGTAGTCTCAGATGTACTTAAGGTTCCATTAATATCAAGTATAGTAGTTTGTGCAGGTGGCAAAGATAAATAATTATTTATATTAATCTCAACTAAACTTGCTCCATCAAATCCCATAACATGGTAAGTACCAGACTGATCAACTAAACTACCCTTTTCATCAAATTTAAATTGACCAGCTCTTGTATAAAAAACATCTTGTTTAGAGTCCTTTAATATAAAATATCCTTTACCATTAATATATAAATCTGTTTGATTACCTGTTTGTTTGGAGTCACCATTTTTTGTTCTAGTACTTGTACCCTCATAACTCACGCCCAAACCTGAACCATTATTATTTTCAACATCTTTTAAAAAACTATCTTTGCCCTTATATCCAGGTGTATTCATATTACTAATATTTTGAGAAACAGTATTTAATTGAGTAGAAAATGCAATTAAACCACTTACACCATTAAAATGTGCTTGAGTCACTTATATCACCTTACTGTTTTAATTTGTGATAGTTTTATATCGGTCAAAAAATTACCATCTGCTTGTTTTACACTAATTAATGAACCTTCAGGTGAAAAATTAACAGCTGAAACTGTTCCTGTTATATTTGCACCACTATTAGTAACAATTTCCACCTGCTTTCCAATAATACCTAAAGATTGTAAGGTTGCATTAATAGAAACTAGATTACTAATATTATCGTTTGTAAGCCTAGCTTGCTCTAAGTTTGTAAATTGAGCCATTTGAGCTAAAAATTCCCTATTATTAATAGGCTCAAGCGGATCTTGAAAAGTAAGCTCTGTCATAAATAGCTTTATAAAATCATTTTGACTTAAATTACTTCGACTTACTTCACTACTTGCAGTATTTAAACTATTACCAAGAGCATCTATTGCCATAATTATCTCTTTAGGTTTTAGACCAAATCATCTTTCCATTAAGCCATATTCTATCAATATTATCAGGTAGTTGTCTCTTAATATTTTCTAAAAGCTCAGTTTGATCACCATCATAATCTCTTATGAATATCTCAGAACTTGTAAGAATAATATTTTTTTTAAACAACAATGATGAAGTAAATACTGTCTGCTTGACAGAAGCATTGAATTTCGATATATGATTTTCCATAAATATATCTTCATTTTTTGAGGAAAAATCTATTTTTGTATCAGGTCGATCTAATCTTAACGTTTTGCTTATAAAGTTATTTTCTCTATTCTCATATGACTCATAAGATAAATCTTCATATTGAACTAATAAAGAATTGCACTTTTGATATGAAATATTATTTCCAATACTATTCAAATAAGATAAATGGTTGACCGCTGTTTTACCAAAATCATAAATTTTAGAGAAATTCATCGTCTTTTTTTCGATATTATTTTTTTGGGTAGTAAGTTTTTCATTTTTTGCATTATCATTAAAGTCTCCCTTAATATCTTTTAAAAAATCACTACTTTCCTTTTTTCGTTTTGGGGCAATACTTGACCTTTCCCCTTGTTCATCGTAAATTGTCTTTAAACGATGATCAAAATTAATATTTTCCATTCTATTTCTCTCAAATATCTTCAAAAAGTATATTTAATTCATCTTTTTCAATAGCATCTTTTAGATGATCAACTTTTCTTTTATGAAGAACCAACGCATCTAATCTTTTATTTAACAACTCGTACAAAGCAATACTAGCTTTGTCACTCTCAATATAAGCATTATATTTTTTATTGATTACAATAAAATTTTCTTCATAAATTTGACTATCTAATGTAAGACCAAATTTTTTTTTAAGTTCAGAAAAGTTTTCTAATAGACCTAAATATTCATATTCATTATTTTTTTTCATGGAATCTAATTTCAACTTTCTTTCCTTCAACTCTCCCACTTCTATTTTTAGTGCCATATATTGATGCTGAAGAATTTTCATTATTTCTTTTCTTTTCTTTAAATTGGAAACTATTGTCATTTTTCTTCACCTAAAGAATCAATTTTAGTGATAATATTTTGCATTCTTAACCAAACACTATCTGGTTTTATACGCTCATTCTCCAATTGAATTAAAGTTTCATCAACTTCTGGTTTATATTGAATAATACAATCGAGTAGCTTATTTTGCCCTGATTGATATGCACCAAGTTGAATCATATCAGAATATTCATTATATAAAGCCAAGTATTTCTTTAACTGTGCAATAAGTTTTTTTTGCTCATTCGTATGTAAAATGCTAGATAATCGACTAATACTTTTCAATACATTGATTGCAGGAAAATGCCCTTTATCAGCTAAGGTACGATCAAGAATAATATGACCATCTAAGATAGATCTCATATGATCGGATATAGGTTCATTATAATCATCCCCCTCGACTAAAATAGTATAAATTGATGTTATCGAACCTTGTCCTAGTAAAGCTCCTCCTCTCTCGACCAAAGGGGGTAATTGAGAAAAAACCGAAGCTGGATATCCCCTTAATCCAGTTGGCTCAGAAGCAGCTAAACCTATCTCTCTTTGAGCATAAGCAAATCTAGTAATAGAATCCATTACCAAGAGTACATTAAAACCTTTTGCTCTATACCAATCAGCTACTGTAGTTGCCGTATAAGCAATAAATCTTCGGAAAACAGCTGGCTGCTCTGCTGTAGCGACATATATAATTGATCTTTTAAGACCTTGCTCACCCAGTACATTAGAAATAAAGTCTGTAACCTCTCTTCCTCTCTCTCCAACTAAAGCAACAATAATCACATCTGCAGTTGCATATTTGCACAACATACCTAATAAAGTACTTTTCCCTACTCCACTTCCAGCAAAAATACCTATCCGTTGCCCTATTCCAATTGGAGTAAATAAATCTAGTGCTTTAACCCCTGTATTTAATTTTTGAGTAATAGGAACTCGGTGTAATGGATTTATTGGTACTAAGTTTTTGGAGATAAACTCTACATTTTCCGGTAAAGATTTACCATCAATTGGATTTCCTAAAGCATCTAAAACTCTACCACGCATATTGAGACTAACAGGAATTTGAATTGTTTTTTTTGAGGATATAATTTTACAATTAAGATTTAAACCATGAATATCACCAAAAGGCATTAAAGTAAAAGATTGTTCACCAACAGAAATTACTTCTGCAAACATATTATTCAATTTATTAGGATGAATAATTTCTACAATTTCACCAATACTAACATTTAAGCCAATTGCTTCAATGCTCACACCTTTAATTTCCTTAACTTTTCCTGAAGATTGTAAAAAGGAAGAGGTATTTAATTTTTTAAGAATATTATCGACAATATTATTTATACTATCAGTCATTTAATAATTGCCTAACTTTATCAAATTGCTGTTTAACCCCGATATCCAACATAGATTCTTTTAGATCAATTGAATACTGACCAGATATTAAAGAATTATCTTTCTCAACGACTATATTATAATTTACTAGAAAAACATTTTCAGAAATAATTTTTTTAATTAGCTCATACTCATGTACATTAACTTTTAAGGTAAAACCCTCCCCCAAATTATACTCAACCAAAGCTTTCTTTATAATTTCTGCAATAAAACCCTCATGTTCAGTCAAATCTATAGTCATTTTCTTTAAGATTTCATCTATAGTTTTTATTGCAATAAGTTCTAAAGATGAATTTAAAACCTCATTTTTCTTTATAAATTCAACAATACACGAAGTTAGTGAATCTATTTTTGCTTTAAATTGACTTTCCAGTAACAACATTTTTTTCTCATGAATATCTTTTAGTCTTGCCTTTTCAAGTTCAACGACTTTTTTATATTCATCCGCATATTGTCTTTTTAAAATAGATAATTCTTTTTCTACTAAATCTTCCACTTGTTCTTTTTCTGTTGGTACAACATTTTTTATTTCCGCAACTTTTAAGATTTCTTTTGGAGTGATGACCTTCTCAATTATAGTACCTAAAGTGACTTTTCTATCACTTTTTATCACTTTCTGTAATCTAGCTGATACATCACTATCATTCATATATTACTTTCTCATAAAAATAGTTAGTCAAAGAAGCCTTCATTTTAGGTGCCAACTCAAATTCATTAAATATTTCTTTATATTTAATATATTCTCTGTAATAAGCATGATCTTTTTTTAAAGATATTTCTGAGAAAAGATTATCATCAATCAAAGCACACCAAACTGGAGATATATTCTGTATCATTTTATCTAATAATACAGAATATGAGTCACAGTCTTTCAAATCAGCTTCAATATAATCCTTAATGAATAAATTTTTAGAATCGATGCCAAGAGATTGAACTTGTTGTAATAGTTCATCTAATTTTTCGACTTCAGAATCATTTAAGTTTAGACGGATTTTTTCTTGCTCATTAGAAGTTAGACTAGAAAATCTTAATATCCAACTGCGTAAAGCAATATCTTTATCTTTCATCTAATTTTTACCCAACCAGTATTTTAAATTAACTAGAATTTTCTCTCTTTCTTCATCTGACAAGGAGTCAGTTTCAATTTCGCCTTTGATTGGAGTTTTGCGTAAATACTTTAAAATTAAAAATAGAACTATCATTCCTAAAGAAGAAATAACAATAATCATAAATGGTGATAGATTACTTTCAACTATATCATTTTTTTCATTATTAACTTTTAATAATTCACTTTTTGGCTTTTGATCAGATATGGGTTGTACAGGAACCATACTGCTAACCAAAACTAAACGATCTCCACGTTTTTTATCAATACCCAATCCAGCCTCTAGAACTTGTTGAATATTCTGTAATTGTGTAAAGTCTAATGTATTCGGAACAATAACACCTACATTGATATTACTAATTCTTTCTGAACCATATTCAATTTCTGAAATTTCTTTACCAATGGCATATTCATTATCTTGTGAACTATCCTTTTGAGAAGAATTTGTATTTTCTCCCCCTAAAGTAGTTGAAGAGGTTTCTTTCTTTTTTAACAATAAGATTCCAGCATCAGATAAAATTGGTTTTTCACGTACTACTTTTCTTTTGTCAAAATTTACTTGAACATGCGCAGAGACACTGACTTTATTGATATTAAAAGACTGATATAAGATATTTCTTACTTTACTTTCTATTTTTGCTTCTAAATCATCTGAACGCTTCAATGAAGAAGAAGTATTTAAATTATTACTAATAATTTCTCCTTGTTGGTTCAAAAGTACAACATTCTTAGCTTCCAATCCATTAACAGCAGAGGAAACTAAATTTTGAATTCCTTCAACAGTATCTTTGCTTAACCGATTATTATTTAAAGTTTCTATAACCACAGATGCCTTAGCTGTAGCTTTATCCACCTCATATATTTTATCTTTTTCTGGTGTCAGATGGACTCTAGCATATTTCATTCCATCCATAGTCATAATAGAACGTGCTAATTCACCCTCTAAGGCACGTTGAAAGTTAATTTTTTGAGCAAAATCAGACATACCATAATCAGTTTCATTAAACAATTCAAAACCAACCGTATCTGGATTACTTAACCCACCCTTATCTAAAGCGATTTTTGCTTCACCAACTTTGCTTTCTTCCACTTCAATTGTATTATTCTTAATTACATATGGAATATTTGATGTAGATAAGATATTAATAACATTTGCCTGAATATTTTTATCATTTTGTTGTAATAAAGGCACATATGTTGGTTTCAAAAACCACCAACAAGCACCAATAAAACCGACAATAATAATGCATAGTCCGCTTATAAAAAAAACGGATTTTTTACCCCAGAAATTCATCTCTTTCTTACTCAAATTAGTTGCTTAGATTTGCATACGTGTAATTTCTTGATAGCTTTCAACTAACTTATTTCTTACTTGAACAGCAAATTGAAACGATAGTTTTGCATTTTCCATAGCAACCATAACGTCGTGTACAGCTATATTTTCACCTGCTGCATATTTCATTACTTTATCAGTTGCATTTTGATACAAAGCATCATTTCGATTCAGAATATCTAAAAAGCTTAAATGTTTTGGTTCCATAGAAGAAACAAAAGAGCTTTTTAAAGTTGGAAGTGATGTAACTTTATCTAAGCTTATTGGTTCAAGACTATACATTTACTTATTTTCCAATCTCATATGCTTTAGTTGTCATATCTTTAATCGTATTAAAAATACGAATATTTGCATCATATGCTCTGCTTGCAGAAACTAAGGTAGCCATTTCTGTCGCTGTATTAACCTCAGGATAAAACACCATTCCCATTTTATCAGCTAAGGGATGACTAGGTTCATATACACTTTTAGTATTAGCGTTCGGTATACTTTCTATATGAATACTATTTTGTATATCATTTAAAAAAGACAGATTAGTTTTAACATGCAAGACCGAATTTGCTTTTTTATTAGGTAAAGCAACATTAGCTATTGCCATATTATAACTTGCAGCTTCAACTCGAGCCTTTTCATGCTTTAAACCAAATGAAACAATGTCTTGAATAGATAAATTGGAAGAAAATTGCATTACACTTCTTTTCCTTGTATGACTAATTGCATTAATCCATAATTCCTATTTAACATTTCAGCGATACCTTGATAACGACCACTTGCTGAAACTGCTTCAAAAGTTTGTTCATCTAGCTTTATTAAGCTTTTAGGGATATTAGATTTATATCTTTCAATATCTACTTTATTATAATCTAAGTTATGAGTTGATATATCTTTTAATAAACGTTTATAGTCAAAATTTATTCCTTTTTTATCTACTAAATTAAAACTTGCAATATTTGTCGATGCAACTTTAACTCTCATATCTTGTATATTCATAGCACTTAAAAGTGTATTGCTAATACTGCTAATATCATTCATTTAACACCTCTATTGAATCACTAAGTCAGCATTTAAAGCACCAGCATCTTTAATTGCCTGAATAATTGTAATCATATCTCTCGTATTTAAGTGTATTTTCTGCAAAGCTTGAACTAATCCAGCTACTGTTGCTCCCTTAGGCAGAGATACAAAATTGGCTTTTTCCTCTGTTACTTTTAGATCTGTTTGAGGAACAACTTCTGTTGAAATATTGCTATTATAATTTCGTCCAATAAAGTTTGGTTGTGAAACTAAATATTCTGTATCTACTTTAATATTTAAATTGCCTTGTGAAATATTAACTTCTCCAATACGTACATTTGCTCCAGCAACAATTGTTCCCGTTTTCTCATTAATTACAATTTTTGCCACTTGATCTGGTTCTACTTCTAAACGTTCAATATTTGCAATGAGATTTGGTATGGGAGTGTAAGGACTAACAAAAATTTCTATCTTTCCCGCATGTACTACTTTTACGTTCATTACACCTTGACGAGATATAACCTGAGCAATTCTATTTGCGGTTGTATAATCAGGTTGATTTAAAATAAGTACCAACTTATCTTGAGGTAACTCATTTTCTACAGTTTTCTCCAAATATGCTCCTTTGGGAATACGTCCAACTGTTGCATGATTTTTTTGGAAATAATTTCCATTAGCTTCAAAAGCATAACCTCCAGTAGCTAGTGGCCCTTGAGCTAAGGCATATAGTTTATTGTCAGGCCCATATAGCGGAGTTAATATTAGAGTACCTCCCAACAAACTCCGAGCATCGCCTATAGAAGATACTTCTACATCGAATTTATCACCTACTTCGCTAAATGGTGGCATTTTCGCAGTTATCATCACGGCTGCTGTATTACGCGAATTCAAATCATGCTCATTAATATTGACATTGAAATGCTTCAATGTATTTACTAATGCTTGCCTAGTTGTACTATTTCGATCTGAGTCGCCACTTCTAGCCAACCCCACAACTAATCCATACCCAATTAATACATGCTCTCGATTATCTTGTACGCGAACTAAATCTTTTAATCTAACTGTATTTCCAGCAGCAATAGCAGCATTTAAACTAACTAGAGCAACTAAACCAATTAATATTCTTCTCATATTAATCTTAACCAATGAAAAAGCTTATAAAAAACACTTAACTTTTGAGCATCATTTGCTACACCTTTACCATTAATTTGAATTTTAGCATCGGCTAAACGGTACGAATAAATAGTATTATCATAGCTAATATCATCTGGTCTTACATAACCACTTACCTGAATAAGCTGTTTATCATTATTGATAATAGCTTCTTGGTTACCTATTACTTTTAAATATCCATTTGCTAGCTTTTCTACAACTTGCACAGAAACAACTGTTTTTAATTGGCCTTGTCTTGATGTATTACCCTCACCACTTGCGCCGCCTTCCATTCCAAGACCAGCATCTGCCTTAGCAGTTAGAGTGTTTGCTGAAAAAGATAAATTTGTTTTATTCTTGGCATTAGTACCTACTGATGATTTGGCTGAAGTAGATTCAGCCACAAGAACAGTCAAAATATCACCAACATTAATTGCACGCCTATCACTTGTTAAAGCTTGATAACTCTCAGTATCAATTAAACTAGTTTGTGCAAACACATGATGTGTAGTTAACAAAATACTCATCATAAGAACAATTTTATTAATCAATTCTAACTGTTCCTTCTTTTATAACTGTAGCTCTAATGAGCTGGTTGTTAGTAGGTAAACGTACACTCACCTTTTCCAAATATTGCCCAAATTGTTGTGCTACACCTTTTGTTTCAATTACAACATTATCAGCAACTACAACAACCTTAACTAATTGATTCCTAGCAACCATAGGAGCCACCTTTAAATTCTTTTTTAGAATGGGAGTATTAATTTTTACTGCTTCACTAATCCATATATTTCCATCAAACGGTCCAACAGCTAACGCCTCCTTAGTTACCTTAAATTTAATGAGATCAACATCTTCATAATTTATTTCAACTTGTGAAAGTAACTGATTACGCATCGCATTTTGCTTAAATACCCAGGCTTTAATTTTAATTTCTGGACGAAACCATAAGATTTTTAACCTCTGTGTCTCACTCCTAGGATCACAATCGATTACTTCAAACCCGACTCTAGGCTGATAAATAGAAGTAATAAGCTTAAGTTGAGAATACGAATGATTAGAAAAATTAAATAAGGGAAATAGTTGAGATGACAACTCACTATCGCTTTCTATTTTTTCTGAGACTAATCTATTCGCATTTACAATAAGTTGTTCATAACTTGAATCTAAACATGCATTTGTAGAACTAGAAATAATCAATAAAAATATAAGCCATAGCCTAAAACCCATTCTAACGTCTCAAATTATTAATTGTTTCCATAATTTGATCTCCCGCTTGTAATACTCTTGCATTTAATTGATAGGCTCTCTGCGCCATAATTAAATTAGAAATCTCACTCACTAAGTCAACATTTGACATTTCTAAATGCCCTTGTAAAACTGTCCCCATACCTTCTGTATTCATTTCGCCATATTGTGGCTCACCGCTTAATTGTGTAGGTAAATATAAACCATTACCCATTTTTTTAAGCTGACTATCATTATTGAAATTCACCAACTCTATTTTACCGAGTTCTAACTCTTCACCCGTACCGATCACTTTACCGCTTAAAATACCATTCTCAGACAATTTCACACGCTCAACATCAGGTGGAATACGAATATCTGTTGTTAGAACTTGACCATTTGCTAATGCAAGTTGGCCATCGGAATTCACATGGAATTGTCCAATTCTAGTATAAGCTAAACTTCCATCAGGTTGCTCAATTTCAAAAAAACCCTTACCTTGTATAGCGAAATCATAAGGCTGATTTGTGGTTTGCACATCGCCATTTTTAAAATCAGTATAAGTATTCTCCAAAGAAACACCTATGCCTTGCTGAGATACAGTATTATTAATATTATTTGTAGCAATAAGGTTGGAAAATTGAGCAGTTTCTTTTTTATACCCCATAGTTTGCATATTTGATATATTGCTAGAAATCGTATCTAACCATTTTTGATGCGCTGCTAATCCAGAGTTTGCAATACTTATTGCGTCAATCATCTTATTTTCCTAATTGATTAATACCACTATCTAACAAATTATCGTAAGTGTTTACAGCTCTTTGTAAGCTTTCAATATGCCGAGATAATTCCATAATTTTCACCATATCTTGGCTCATCATCGTATTTGACTGCTCTAATTTCCCCTGAAATATTTGATACTCATTAGAGTCTATTTGTCTTACTTGCGAAGCTGAATATAAGGCATTACCCTCTGCCTTAATATCATTACTTTCAGCATGCACTACTAAAATTTGGTTTAATATTATATCATTATTTAAACCATGGATATAACCTTTATTATCAACTTTTAATGAATCTAAATCTTTTTCATCAATAATAATTGGCTGTCCTTCTTTACCTAAAACAGTTAAACCTTGTTGCGTTAATAAGTAACCCTTTTTATCAACTTGAAAATGTCCATCACGCGTTATTAAAAAACCATCCTTATTCGAAGCGACAAACCACCCCTTACCTGATAATGCAAAATCTAGCGCTCGATTTGTATCTACATATGATCCATTGTTTGAATTAATATAGGATAAAGTCTGCCTCTGCTCTATATCAGAAAAAGTTCTATTATTTGATAATGGCGATGCTAAGGTACTAAACACTCCTTCGCTTCTATAACCAACCGTATTAACGTTTGCTGTATTCTGTGAAACCGTTTTTAAGGCATTAAACTCTTGCTGAATAACTTGAGACAATTGCATAATCGGATCTGTCATGCGCTCATCTCCATTGCATGAAATTCTGGAATAGAAATAATTCCAGCTGAAGAAACTTGCACATACTGCCCCAACTCAGAAATCGACAAAACTTCCACATGCGGAATGGCTCGTGAGATCATGGCACGAAGAGGTCTACGAATAGAAGGTGAACACAATAAAATTGGTTGCACATTATTTGCTAATTGTTTTTCTGTTTCTTCTACAATCCCTCTAAGAAATTTATCAATATATTGCGGAGGTAAGATACTTTCATTATTTACACGCACCATAGCCAACATATGACTCTCAATTTCAGGAGCAATTGTCATAACCTGTAAATTTCCATCGCTACTCAAGAATTTCTCATAAATAATAGACCCCAATCTTTCTCTAACTTTTTCAGCTAAATCCTCAGGTACTTTATTAATACGCCCAATATCAATAAGTACTTCTAAAATTTTCTCCATATTTTTTATACTTACCTGCTCTTTTAACAATAACTGTAATACACGTTGAATATCAGAATAAGTTAGAACAGATGGAATAAGTTCATCTAACAAGGTTCCCATACTATCTCTATGGAGTTGTATTAATTTTTCAGTTTCTGCCCGTGTTAGAAACTCACTTAAATAGCGTTTAATAATTTCTGATAGATGGGTCACAATTACAGTCTCTGGCTCAACAATAGTAAACCCTAAGGTCCGTGCTTGTTGTTTCTGAGTATCTTCAATCCAGAGTGCAGGTAATCCATAGGTAGGCTCCTTAGTTTCATCTCCTTGAATACTACTCATCGAAGCATTGCCAGAATTAATCGCTAAAACCTTTAAAAAGTTGACACTCCCCCTTGCCACTACAGCACTATAAATGAGAATTTGATAATGATTTTCTGCTAATCTTTTATCTACATTAATCGATAACTTAGGCAGAAAAATACCTAAATCTAATGAAAGCTGTTTCTGTAAAGTAGCATATCTTTGAGTAAGAGAACTTGCATTATCCAAAATAAAAGGCTCTAAATTGGCACTTACTTTTAACTCAAATGGAGCAGGCTTTAGAGTATTTAGATCTTTTTGCTCTAATTCCCCTTGTTCAGTTTCATTTTCGCCTGCATTACTGTTAATTTGATTTTTCTTATTTTTAATAGAATACCAAACCGCTACTGCTAATATTATAAGCAACATTAAAATTGGCAAAACCGGTAGACCAGGCAAAAACAGCATTAAAGTTAACGCTACACCAACCACAATGATCGTTTGAGGATAAGCAAAAAACTGATTACCTAATGCTTGACCTAATTTAGTATCGGTAGCTGCACGTGTAATAATAATACCTGCAGCAACTGAAATTACTAATGATGGTATTTGGGTAACAATCCCATCACCAATTGTTAATAGTGAATAGTGCTGTAAAGCTTCAGACCATCCCATGCCTTTTTGAAGCATACCAATCGATAGTCCACCGATAATATTAATAATGATGATTACAACACCTGCTATCGCATCACCTTTAACAAATTTAGAAGCACCATCCATAGCTCCATAAAAATTTGATTCTTGTTCTAATTGGTGTCTACGTAACTTTGCTTCATCTGAGTCAATTAATCCCATATTAAGATCAGCATCAATACTCATTTGTTTGCCAGGCAATGAATCCAAAGTAAATCTAGCCGCAACCTCTGCAACACGCTGAGCCCCGTTAGTGATAACAATATATTGAACAATAATTAGAATAAAGAAAACAACAAAACCGACTACTAGATTCCCAGCCACCATATAGTTACCAACGGCAGCAATTACTTTACCCGCATCAGCATGATCTAAAATCAAGCGAGTTGATGAGATATTTAATGCTAAGCGAAATAGTGTTGTAATGAGCAGTAATGATGGGAAAGTTGAGAAACTTAGCGGTTTTTCTGTATCAAGTGCTAATAACAAAATAATTAAAGCTACTGTAAAATTTGTTAATAACAGAAAATCTAGTAACCATGTAGGTACTGGAGTAAATAGTACCAATAAAATACCTATTACCCCGATCACTAATGCGAGATTATAAAACTCGAATTTCAATTTTTTTTTATCAATCATCTTTTAAAACTTCAACTTCGAATTTGGTAATGCAATGACCCAGCGATATATATCAACCACATCATGATGTATTTCATCTGGTATTGATTGATTAACTACGCAATGGGCATAAATATATCTTGCAACAACTGGCCGATGTAATATTGGTACCTGATTCTTACGAGCTACCCGTTTAATCATCGAGGCAAGCATACCTGTTCCTGTTGCTAAAACAATAGGTGCATGCATTTTTTCAGGTTTATAGATTAATGCAACAGCATAATGAGTAGGGTTAATAATAACAACATCAGCTTTTTTAACTTGAGAAATTGCTTTCACCTTATTAAAAAATTCTTGCTGGTTTCTACGTCTCTTTGATTTTAATTCTGGACTACCTTCTCTATGACGATATTCATCTTTAACTTCTTTATGGCTCATACGCATTTGACGTGAAAATTCTCGTTTGGCATACCACATATCAAAAATTGCAAAAATTGCCATTACAGCTAGTAAACTGAGTACCAAGACAACTATAGATTTACTAAAAAATAATACGATTGATTGAGGATTTCTTGTTAGATTGCTCATTAATTGGTGGATAATATAAATTATTGAAAAATATGTAGCCACAAAAAATAATAGGCCTTTGATAATAACTCTAACTACCTCAACAAACATCCGCTTAGAAAATATTTTCTTAAGTCCCTTTACTGGATCTAATCTTTTAAAATCAGGCTTTAAAGTTGCGAAAGAAAAAACAAAACCACTATAAGCAAGGTTTATAGCGACCGCAAAAACCATAATGATTAAAATTAATGGAGCAAGTACATTTAATATTTTAGATACACTTTTGTTAACCCAATAATGCACGCTTGCCAAGTTGTTTTGAACTAAAATATCTGTATGACCTAACCACCACTGAGTAAGCCTAAATATTTCTGAAGCAATATCGCCTGATAGTGCTATGAAGCCTGCAAGGAAAGCTGAAATTACTACAAAAGAAAGTAAATCCATACTCTTAGGTACATTACCTTTTTTCCGAGCTTGCTCTAACTTATAAGGTGTAGCTTGTTCAGATTTTTCTTGTTGATCTTCCATTATTTTAACCCCAGATCTTTAAAACAGAATCAGTTTTAAAGGTTCATCAAAAAGTCGAGGTACATTCTGGACAATCATTGGCATAGCTAACATAAGCAAAACCAAACCAGCAATAAATTTAACTGGGAGAGCCAAAAAATAAATATTAGCTTGTGGCATTGATCTAGACATTATGGCGAAAGCAATATCTACCAACCACACCCCTAAAATGACAGGTAACAATATAATAAAAGCAAAGATAAACTGCTCCCCCATTAAACTGACTAGTTTTTTTATATTTAATAACTGGAAGTTAAAAGATCCTAAAGGTACCACCCTAAATAATGCAACCAATCCATTTAATAAGGTGTAATGCAAATTAAGTATAAAAAATAAAACTCCAGCGATGGCAATGAGCAAGTCTGAAATGACACCATTTAAATGACTAGAGGAAGGATCAAAAACACCCGCTGTATTAATACCAATTTGTAAATCCAGCAACTTTCCAACCAAATCTAAACTTGCAAAGGCTGTATGAAACCCAAAAGCAAGAACTGTTCCTAAAAGAAATTCACTTACGATCAAGGAAATTGTGATTACACTATGCTCAATCGGAACTAATCCAGACAAAATAACTGAGATTGCCAAGACAATGATAAGTCTAAAAAATATAGGTGCACGAGTAAAAATAGTTAAAGGCATAACTACAAAAATTGGAAGCAGACGTAATGACAATAAGAGAACTGTCGTAAACTCAAAGAAACCGAACATATAGTTTAAAAATTGGCTGCTTTTAGAAACATTTCAACTGCGAAAGCTCGCAAATGGTTTATCATCCACCCTCCTAAAACCAATAGCATCACCACTGAAACAATAAGTTTTGGAATAAATGTTAGAGTCATTTCTTGAATTTGAGTGGCAACTTGTAAAATACTTACCAATAGCCCAACAATCATGATTGCTAATAATAATGGTGCTGCGACCATTGCTGTTGTTAATAATGTTTCTTTTAATAAATATAAGAGCTGATCTTGGTTCATTACATGTACTCCACAGTGGGCACATTTTAGCTGAAACATTCAAACAAAAAAATATATTTAATAATATTATTTCTTCTCAATTTCATATATTTATCTTATTCTATAATTATAAAAAGCAGGTGTTTTAATTTTATGATAACAACGAATGATTTCGAACGTGAAGAACAACTTAAACGTTGGTTAAGTTTTTTAGAGCAGGACCCTCAAAACGGTCACTTAATTAATTCTATTTTTGAGTCTGCTTTAATAGTCAATAATGTTGATGTACTTCAACACATGTTGGACCACATAAAAGAACAACAACTTAGTGAGCCTCAAGTAAACCGCATGGCTAGCTTAGTAAGTTTACAGTTAGGTAAATTTCCAGAAGCTATCAATTTTAGCCAACATGTTTTAGGTACTGAGTTTGAAAATACAACTGTATTACACAATCTCGCTTATGCCCAACTCTATATGAATCAATACGAACAAGCATATTTAACATTACAACCCTTAATGAGTTCTTCTGCGTTAGTAGAAGCAGATACTTATGTGTTATATGCGAGAATATTACATCATTTAGAACAACCTGCTGGAGCAATAGCGTCTTTACGAAATGCTATTAATTTAAATCCAAGACATGCTGAAGCATTAGGTAACCTTGCGTTATTGCAATATGAAACGAATAATAATTTTTCAGATTACTTAAACGTTAAAGAAACAGCTCAACAAGCTTTAGCTATCAACCCTTATCAGTTTGAAGCACTATTAGCATTGGGTGAAGTACAACTTAATGAACGAAGTATTTCTGCTGCACAGAACACTTTTAATTTAATTTTAGAACATTATCCTCAAGCAGGACGTGCATGGTCTGGTCTTGGTCAACTCGAATTTTACGAAATGAATCTTGAGAAAGCTGAACAGCATTTGCTTAAAGCCGTAGAATATATGAATAATCACGTTGGTACATGGCATGTATTAGCTTGGTGCTATATCCTTAAGCAGGATATTGCTAATGCTGAAAAAGCTTTTGAAATTTCTTTACCATTAAATAATGAATTTGCCGATAGCTATGGGGGCTTAGCAGTTGTTGAAGCTATGAAAAATAACGTCTCGAAATCGAAACAACTCATTCAACAGGCTTATGATATTGATGAACACAGTATGGCAGCACAGTATGCTGAATATGTTTTATTGAATAATGCAAACCAAGCAGATGCGGCTCAACAGAAAATGAACAATATTTTGATGAGACGAGCTCCAAGTAGCGAAAGCTCAGGTCAAGTGTTAGTCCAAGACTGGTTAAACAATCATCCAAACTTTCAAAAACATGTAAACTAAAATAGAAGACAATGATGAAGAATTTCTTATCTCCTTTTGATGCAGATGAAACTTTAAAACTTGCAATCCATGCAAGTGAACATGGAGATACTCATTCTGCTATTCGTTATTTAACTGAATTATTAAATATCCAGCCTGATCATGGGGCTGCTTGTTATTTTCTCGCTATGCAATATGCAGAAATTGGTCTATTTGAGCGGGCAATCACAACTTTACAGCACGCTGTTGAAATTAATCCAACATTTGATATCGCTCAATTTCAGCTCGGCCTTTTATATTTACAAACTCAGCAAATGCTACAAGCTGAGCAAATTTTTAGTGGCCTATCTCTAAGTTCACATGATCCTGCCCTTACAGCATTTTCACTTGGATATTTAGCTTTATTTAAAGAGCAAATCCCTAATGCTATTCATCATTTCCAAGAAGGAATTGCTGTTTGTTCAAATGATGCTTTAAGTAATGATATTAAACGTGTAATCGCTCAAATTGAAAATGCAGCTCAAAATTCATCTATTCCTAAATTAAACAATCAAGATATAGCTCATAGTAATCATTTTACTGAAACCCAAACTGAACAAGCTAGCACCACTAATGAGCACAAAACATTAACGGGATTTTTGGGTGCTTATTTAGATACTATTGATGAGGATAATGGGCCTCATTGATTCCAACAAAATATTTCAAGAAGAAGTAAATTTAGATTTACTTCTTCTTTCTATTAAATTTTTATCGAGTATATAATCGAAAAAATTTAAAATTTTAATTTCCTAAATAGAATTTCATTAAGCTCTAGATTGGCTATACCTTCCACTCTAAAAGTGAATTTAGGATTATGCGATTTTTTGCTATTCAAGCAACGTAAAAATATATTAACTTTCAGAGAAAACACCTAAAAAAATAAAAGAATATTAATTGGTTGAAAATCATACAAACTTTTAACTTTCAAGCTTATGCCCCTGTTACTCCAACAATATATAATAAAAATACATCATAATAGTTCATTTGGAGGTGAAATCTTATAACCAGCATTGATTACCTCCTCCCCCCAATTTGTAAACATTAAGTAATAAATATCTTTAAAAAAAGATCTTGGTTTTTCAATTTTCCAGTTATAAGGAAAATAAAAGCATGTTTCATCATCAGACTCTAATAATTCAGCGAAATTATAATTCTCAGTTAGCAAAGCTTTCTCTAATGAGAGTATAACTACTGCTTTATGATGAATATTATAAATTTTATTTTTTACTTTAAAAAAATATTCATTAAATAAAGGTTTCATTTGATCAAAATCATTTGGATCATATTGAGATAAATACTCCTCCCATTCATCCCGATCATATACCTGAAAAGGAGTCAGGGCATGGGCGGAACTTGCTGAAAAATTAACAGTACTATTCGGATATTTTAATAGCATAATAAACATCATTTAGAGACCCAATACTACCATCTAATACCTTTAGGATTTTATATCGAAGACTCCCCTACTCTTTACCACTAAGCTCTTCACAATCAAAATCTCTAACCAAAATAATTCTTAAAATTACATTTATCTTATCAAATTTATAATCCTAACTAATTTCTTATACTTTCATATAAAATTTCGTTAGGATATTAATTTAAATAAAAATATAAAACTAAATTATATCCTCTACACTTGGAATGTTAAAACCAGCTTCTTTAAGGTCATTTCCCCAATATTTATAAGCCAACTTATAAACTTCTTCAAAATAGAATCTAGGTCGCGTGAATTCCCAAGTATATGGAAGAGAAAATGTATCATAAGGATCTTCATCATTTACTAACAATGCACCAAAGTTAAATTTTTTATCATTTAAAGCATTAATAAGAACTTTTATCATTTCAATTTTATGATCAACTGTAAACCTCAAAATTCTTTTGTTATTAAAAAAGTATTTCTCTAGCAAACCATCTAGTTCTTCTGGATTATTCGGATCAAATTGTTCTAAATAGGCTCCCCATGTTTCTTCACGATCATATATGTCAAAAACCCCTAAAAATGCTGCAGGAGTAACCACAAAATCAATATCAGTATCAAGATGTTTTAAATTCATAACAAACCTTTTTATTTAGTTGGATAACCAGTAAATGGAATATCTTCTGTATCATCAAATCGCATTAACCATCCATTGAGTTTCGGATTAAAAATTGGTTGAGATGGATTCTGCCTATTTGGCATAAATCCTCTTCCTACTCCAGTGGAGCTTCTACCACTTACAACAGGGTTATTTTGACGATCTACACCAGTATATCTTGGTAACCCTCTGTCAACTCTAGTAGTAGCCTCGTTAATTACAGCCATTTGTGTTCTCCAATCATTGAATTGACTACTTAGTTCGGCTTGTCCTCTTCTAGATCTGGTCCCTGTTCTTGGATGACTACCATCTATAGAACGTTGCTCAAGATTAGGCTGTAATGGTATATCAGGTCCATGTTTATCTACAAAATGAGCATTTAATGAAGGATACTGCTCATTAAGTTTAATTTCATAATTACGAACCCATCTTTCTGCATTGGCCTCAACTTTAGATTCTATTAAAATTTGGCGTTCCTTTTTATCTAAGTAACCCCATTTATCACGTAATACAGCCCCTGGACTTTTGGAAACTGGCATTGATGCCGTCAATACTTCTCCAGTTGTACTACCAATTGGGATATCATTCAACAAACCAAGGCTAGTGCTACCTCTTTGGCTAGTTCCAATGGTTCGACCAACTACATTAGCTTTATTAAATTCCTTTACATCTCGTATATATCCAAGCCCACTCCTTACACCACCAATAGAAGCTGTCAAAGGATTAGATAAGTACAAATCCTCATAAAACTGTTGGGATGCTTCATAATCACCACTAACTGCACTAAATAAAGCGACAGGTGAATTAGATACAATTGCTGCTGTATTACCAGCTAATTTTAAAGCATTCCATCCAACATTTGCTGTAGTATTAAATAGATCATTTACCGGCTGGAAATAATATCGATCCAGTCTCGGATTACCTGTATTTATCTTCGGGGTTGCCCATGAATACTGAAATGGTAAAGAGGCATTACCCCATTCCTCTAATGCTTGTGCACGATTTTGGAAGAAGCTTCTAGCTCCATCTAAAGTGTTAGTTGTAGTGTCTGGAATTTCGGCTTCAACTTTAATTGTATAGAGTTCACCCTTAATACTGTTATCTTCAATATAAAGATTATCACCAATGACTCCCGCCATTAATTCACCTTCTTGGGAAGCTCTTATGCTTATAGTTGGCAATTGATTTGGGTGGTAATCTGAAAGTACATCTTTATTTCGGCTATTGTCGGCTACATATAAAGGTCTAGTTTTCGAACGAATTGCTTCCTGACGAAGGAACTCTTCTTCATTGAAGTTAGCAACTAAATCATTAGTATTACTATCAGCGAACCATCCATCAGCATTTTCCCCAAACTGACGCCCTACCGTGTTTGCGATCGCTGCCATCGATACATTTAAGTAATCTGGTTTCGCTCCACCAAACCACTTATCATCAATCACTGCCGCTGCATTAGCACCTGCTAAAGAGTAGGCATAAGGGCTTACTGTAGTACCCAAACCATCAAGTAATCCTTTCGCCCCTATTCCAGCTGCTGCAATCGAACCTACAATAGATGAACCTAATGCTGACCAGCTAAAGCTCTGGTTATTGCCAAACACTTGGTTGGCAAGGTATGTTGAACCATAACTGGCAGCCCCATACACAGCTCCTTTAGCGACCCAACCACCATTATCAATAGCCGTCTTCGCTGCGCTTGCCCAGCTACTTTGTGTCGCAGTTGTTCCAGCTGTCCCCGCTGCAGGAGCCAATGCTCCACCTACGCCCGCTGTAGCTGCTGCTGTAAGAGCAGAGATACCCACTTGTGACCAAGAGAAACTATCAACCACTCCCATGGCCTTACCAGCCAGTTGAGATACAGCACTACCCACAGCTGCTGCACCTGCAGCTACAGCCATGGAACCCGCAATCCCCAAGCTACTCGTTCCTGCCAATACACTTAAGCCACCAGCGAAAAGACTCATTCCAGGAGCAATAACACTTAATGCGGCTCCAGCTGTAAATATGGTAGCGACAACGGCCACCACGATCATTACAATCTGGGCAATACCACCACACTTCTTCTTCGGCTTCGGTGGCGGTGGTGGACTCGGTACCGTCGGCTGGGTATTCCCAATCGCCTCTCCCGGGTTATAAGGTCGGAACGTCTCACTGTTGTTGTGAATGTTGGTGACCTTGTTCGGAACCGTTAATACCTGTCCCGCAGTTAACTTGTCCGTCGCACTCAAGCCATTTACATCAGCCAGCATGTACCACATCGAAGCATCACCCCAAACCGACAACGCGATGCTTTGTAAGGTATCCCCGTTATTCACCACATAACTGGTCGATGCACTCGATGGATACTGCGCATTAATCGGCTCAAAGTTCTGGTCAAAGTCCGCCGATGAAATCGGTTTAAAGTCCTTGGCCTGAGTGGCTGTCGCACGGTTGTTTTGCAGGTTCTGTACGTAGTCTTCACGCGATGGACCATCGTTACTCAAGTCACCTACACGCTGCCCATTCACATAGTAGAAGTTACGGTAACGGTTCATGCTGCTATTGAGCCATTCGTTTCGCTGTAACACCATCCCTTGTGAGTTGTTGATGTAAGTTGCTAACCGTGTATTCTGTGTATTCTTGTCATCCACAAAACCGCTTAGGTGACCATTGATGTTATAGCTCAGGCTGGTTTCACCTTTTAAGCCATCTACCGTGGTGGTGATTTTGCTTTGCTTGGCACTGTCCCACCATTCATAAGCGTATTGAGTGGTCTGGATGGAACCTGAAGTCGGTGTCATCACCGTCTTGTCAAGGGTCGCCTTATCTGCAAGGTAGGTATACAGCGTTGTACCCGCACCAGTACCGCCTTCTTTTTTCTGCTCGGTAATCTGGTTATCTTTGCTATAGGTGGTCGTGGTGGTCTGATAGACCGTCGCACTGTTTTCATTGTTATCGGTATATTTAGTTACCCGGCCCAAGGCATCGTTATAACGGGTAGATACCGTATATTGGGTACCTAAAACACCTGTGCTTGAGTAATCTGCATTCTTCACCGTCTCAAGGTAGCCGTCAGTGGTATAGCTATAGCTTTCTTTATGCGCCTTGGTCGAGTTCAGTGCATCTTTACCATAGTCTGCTGTCAGGCGCTGACCCAGCTTGTCATAGCTAATCGCAATACCGGTATTACCACGCTCTATTTTCTTCGCTGCACTATTGAGTACACCCATGCTGATGGTAAAGCGGTTCATACTGTCGTAGCTGTACCAGAAATCCTGAATCTTCGGTGCAGCATTTACAGCATCACGGTAGTTCGCCAGCATATGCACGATATTGCCATTACCATCATATTCATAATGAATATTGAAGGACTGGTCCTGCACACTGATCTTACGGTTTAAACTATCGTAGTTGATCAAGGCATTCTGGAATACTCGTGGCTCACCCACTTTGCCATTGAGTTCCTGATAGCGCTCTTCAATCCGGTTACCGTTATCATCATAACGATAAGAGGTTAATAGGTTGAGTGCGGTATCCCGTATTTCCTTGATCGCACCATTGCTGTAGTAGTTATAGTCAAGGCTCTGGCCCTGGCTATTGATTTGTTTGGTGAGCCAGCCCCCTGCATTATAAGTATAGGTAAAGACATGAGCCCCCTTGTCGGTATGCTTGATGGTCCGGCCAAAGTAGTCTTGTTGATCGACCACGGTTTTACCGAGTCCATCTGTTTCCGTGCGTTTAATACCACCCTTACTACTATTGAGGTTGCTAATTGTCTCATCGTAAACATAATCGACTTTGGTGGTCACCCCTTCAGCGGTTTTACTCTGTACCACACGGCCTAAGGCATCATAATCTGTGGTGGTGGTATTCTTCAGCGCATTGGTTGCACTCAGGCGATTCCCCAGTTCATCGTAGGTAAAGGTGTCGATAAGGCTGGTTTGTACTCCACCCGAAGTAATATGCGTCGCACCTACCGTTCCCGTGGTTCGTGCTGCACGGGTGATCTGGATCAGGTTGCCAT
>Ga0308167_1001516_pt1 | contig 26486 bp, 22 predicted proteins | sample PhyCR1_2_FD_202138 | JGI IMG/M metagenome (GOLD analysis project Ga0308167, IMG submission 202138) | Phyllosphere microbial communities from UC Gill Tract Community Farm, Albany, California, United States - DLSLRC.R1 | ecosystem: Host-associated > Plants > Phyllosphere > Unclassified | place... | reverse complement strand
GGAACTCGCCGCCCTGCAGGCCGAACTCCTCGACGCCGCGGTCCGGGTGCTCGCGCCCGGGGGCACGCTCGCGTACGTCACGTGCTCGCCGCACCTGGCGGAGACCCGCGGCCAGGTCGACGCGCTCGTGGAGCGGCACGGCGACGTGCTCGAGCAGCTCGACACCGCGGGTGTCGTGCGGGCGGTCGCTGCCCGGGACCCGCGGATCGCGGACGGCTCCACCGCGCAGCTCTGGCCGCACCGCATCGGCACCGACGCGATGTTCATCGCCCTCTTCCGCCGGGTCGGCTGACCCTGACGGGGTCGGCCTCGGTGTCGCACCGGCGCCGCCGGTAGGGTTGCCGGGTGACGATCCGCATCTCGCCGAGCATCCTGTCCGCCGACTTCGCGAACCTCGAGCGCGAGCTCCACCGCATCGAGACCGCCGACATGGTGCACGTCGACGTGATGGACAACCACTTCGTGCCGAACCTGACGCTCGGCCTGCCGATCGTGCAGCGCCTGCAGCAGGTGTCCCCGGTACCGCTCGACGTCCACCTGATGATCACGGACGCCGACACACAGGCCCCGAAGTACGCGGAGACGGGCGCGTCCAGCGTCACCTTCCACTTCGAGGCCGCCGACGACCCGGTGGCGACCGCTGCCGCGATCCGCTCGAACGGTGCCCGTGCCGCCGTGGCCGTGAAGCCCGGCACCCCGATCACGCAGGTGCTCCACCACCTCGACGCCTACGACATGATCCTCCTCATGACGGTCGAGCCCGGGTTCGGTGGGCAGGCGTTCATGCCGTCCGTCATGCCGAAGCTCGCCGACGCCCGCGCGGCGGTGGACGCCTCCGGGCTCGACGTCTGGCTCGAGGTGGACGGTGGCATCGCCGTCGACACCGTGCCCGAGGCCGTCCGCAGCGGCGCCGACACGCTGGTCGCGGGCTCCGCGGTCTACGGCGGCGAGCCCGCGCAGCGCATCGCGGACCTGCGCCAGGCGGCCGCGGCGGCACGCGCGTGACGCCGGAGACGGCCGGTGGGGCGGAGCCGACCCGTGCCTCCCGTCCGGACGGTACGGACGTCGGACGCGCCCAGGACGGTAGCCTGGTCGCCGTGAAGACGTTCGACGAGCTGTTCGCGGAGCTGACCGAGAAGGCACGCACCCGCCCCGAGGGCTCCGGCACCGTCGCCGAACTGGACGCCGGTGTGCACCAGATCGGCAAGAAGATCGTGGAAGAGGCCGCCGAGGTCTGGATGGCGGCCGAGTACGAGGGCGACGAGCGCACCTCAGAGGAGATCTCGCAGCTGATCTACCACCTCCAGGTGCTCATGGTCGCGAAGGGGCTCAGCCCGGCGGACGTCTGGCGACATCTGTAGGAAGCGCAGCAGCGCCCAGCGGCGCAGCAGCGCGTCCCGACGGACCGTCCCCGATCCCCTCCAGAAAGCAGACCCCTGATGCTCCGCATCGCCGTGCCCAACAAGGGCTCCCTGTCCGAGACCGCCTCCGAGATGCTGCGGGAGGCCGGGTACGCCGGTCGCCGTGACCCGAAGGCGCTCCACCTGATCGACGAGCGGAACGGGGTCGAGTTCTTCTTCCTCCGTCCGCGTGACATCGCCACCTACGTCGGGTCCGGCGCGCTCGACGTCGGGATCACCGGTCGCGACCTGCTGCTGGACTCCGGGTCGGAGGCGCACGAGGTCGACGCCCTCGACTTCGCCGGCTCCACGTTCCGGTTCGCCGGCACGCCGGGCCGGTTCGCCGAGCTGCAGGACCTCGAGGGCGTCCGCGTGGCCACCAGCTACCCCGGCCTCGTCGGGGACTTCCTCGCCCGGCACGGGGTGACCGCGACGCTCGTGAAGCTCGACGGTGCCGTGGAGAGCGCGGTGCGTCTCGGGGTCGCGGACGCGGTCGCCGACGTCGTGTCCACGGGCAGCACGCTCCGGGCCGCGGGTCTCGAGATCTTCGGTCCGGTGATCCTCGAGTCGACCGCGCTGCTCATCGCCAAGGACGAGTCCATCCCCGGCATCGACGTCCTCCGCCGCCGGCTGCACGGCGTGCTCGTCGCCCGCGGTTACGTGATGCTCGACTACGACATCCCGACGGCCCTGGTGCCCGAGGCCACCGCGATCGCCTCCGGCATGGAGTCGCCGACCGTCTCCCCGCTGCACGGCCGGGACTGGTCGGCCGTCCGCGTCATGATCCCGCGGTCGGACATGAACCAGATCATGGACGCGCTCTACGACCTCGGCGCCCGCGCGATCCTCGTCAGCTCGATCCACGCGGCACGGCTGTGACCGGCGCTCCGGACCCGGCAGCCGCCGAGCGCGCCGGCGGGGTCTCCGTCCGCGTCATCCCGTGCCTCGACGTCCAGGGCGGCCGCGTCGTCAAGGGGGTCAACTTCCTCGACCTGCAGGACGCGGGCGACCCGGTCGAGCTCGCGGCCCGGTACTACGAGCAGGGTGCCGACGAACTGACCTTCCTCGACGTCGGCGCGACGGTGGAGAACCGCGCGACGATGTACGACACCGTGACCCGCACGGCCGAGCAGGTCTTCATCCCGCTCACGGTCGGCGGCGGCGTCCGGAGCGTCGACGACGTCTCCCGGCTCCAGCAGTGCGGCGCGGACAAGATCGGCGTGAACAGCGCCGCGATCGCCCGCCCCGACCTCGTCGGCGAGATCGCCGACCGGTTCGGCGCGCAGGCGGTCGTCCTGTCGCTCGACGTCAAGCGCTCCGACCGGATGCCGTCCGGCTTCGTCGTGACGACGCACGGTGGTCGCACCGAGTCCGACCTCGACGCGATCGCGTGGGCTCGAGAGGGCGTCGAGCGCGGCGCGGGGGAGCTGCTGGTCAACTCCATCGACGCCGACGGGACGAAGAACGGGTTCGACCTCGAACTCATCGCCGCCGTCCGCGCGGTCTCCTCGGTGCCGGTCATCGGCTCGGGAGGCGCGGGTCGGCTCGAGCACTTCGCACCCGCGGTCGAGGCGGGCGCGGACGCGGTGCTCGCGGCCAGCGTGTTCCACCGCGGCGAGATGACCATCGGCGACGTGAAGACGGCGCTCCGCGCCGCCGGCCAGCTCGTCCGCTGACCCGCGCCGACGCGCGCGCGACCCGGTGTCGGACGGCAGGTGCGTGCCGGGCCCGCGCCGTCCCTCCCGTCCGACCCGCCGTAGGCTAGGAGCCTCATGACCGACAGCACCAGCACCAGCACCGACGCGGTCCTCGACCGTGCGCGTTTCGGTGCGGACGGGTTGCTCCCCGCCGTCGTGCAGGAGGAGTCCACGAAGGACGTCCTCATGCTCGGCTACATGGACCGGGAAGCCCTCCGCCGCACCCTCACCGAGGGGCGGGTGACCTTCTGGTCCCGCTCGCGGCAGGAGTACTGGCGCAAGGGTGACACCTCCGGGCACGCGCAGTACGTCCGTGCCGCGGCGTTCGACTGCGACGCCGACACCCTGCTGGTGACGGTGCAGCAGGTCGGCGCCGCCTGCCACACGGGCGCGCACCGGTGCTTCGACGTGGACCCGCTCGAGCCCGTGACCGCGACGGCACCCACCGACCCGACGGAGGAGGGCCTGTGAACGACACGCCGCACACGACGTCGCGCGCCGAGTTCGACGGCCTGCTCGCCGACCACCGGGTCGTCCCGGTGGTCCGTGCGCTCTACGCGGACAGCGAGACCCCGGTCGGCGTCTACCGCAAGCTGGCCGACGGCCGACCGGGCTCGTTCCTGCTCGAGTCCGCGGGCCAGGGCGGCCTGTGGTCGCGGTGGTCCTTCGTGGGCGTGCGCAGCTTCGGCGTGCTCACCCAGGACGGCGACCGAGCGTCGTGGATCGACACCGGCATCCCGTCCTCGCGCGCGGTGGGATCGCTCGACGGTGCTCCGCTCGAGGTGCTCGCGCGGCTCCACGACCGCTGGGCGACCCCGCGTGTGCCCGGCACGCCGCCGCTCGTCGGCGGGACGGTCGGGTTCATCGGCTGGGAGGCCGTCCGGCAGCTCGAACACCTGCCCGATGCCCCGCCCGCCGAGTTCGACGTCCCGGGGCAGGCGCTCGCGTTCGTGTCCGAGCTCGCCGCGCTCGACCACCGCACCGGGCTGGTGCTCCTGGTCGCGAGCGCGCTCAACGACGGGACGGACGACGCCGACACGCTCTGGACGGACGCGCAGACCCGCCTCGACCGGATGCAGTCCGACCTCGTCCAGCCGACGACCGCGACCGTGGCCGAGGCGTTCGACATCGCCGAGCCGACGCCCACGCACCGGTCCACCCCGGACGAGTACATGGCCGCCGTCGAACGTTCGAAGGACTTCATCCGCGACGGCGACGTGTTCCAGGTCGTGATCTCGCAGCGCTTCGACCACGAAGTCACGGCCGACCCGCTGGACGTGTACCGCGTGCTGCGGACGCTCAACCCGAGCCCCTACATGTACTTCCTCGCCCTGGCGGACACCGCCGACGACCCCTACTGGATCGTCGGTGCGTCGCCCGAGGCGCTGGTCAAGGTGCAGTCCGGTCGGGCGATCACCCACCCGATCGCGGGCTCGCGACCGCGCGGTGCCACGCCGGAGGAGGACGTCCGGCTCGCGGAGGAACTGCTCGAGGACCCGAAGGAACGTGCGGAGCACCTCATGCTCGTCGACCTCGCACGCAACGACCTGCAGAAGGTCTGCGCGCCGGGCACCGTCGCCGTGACCGAGTTCATGACCGTCGAACGGTTCAGCCACATCATGCACCTCGTGTCGAGCGTCGAGGGCGAGCTCCGCCCCGGGTCCTCGTCCATCGACGTGTTCCGTGCGACGTTCCCGGCGGGGACGCTGTCCGGCGCGCCGAAGCCGCGCGCACTGGAGATCATCGACGAGCTCGAGCCGGCGAAGCGTGGCGCCTACGCCGGCGTGGTCGGGTACTTCGACTTCGCGGGGGACGCCGACCTCGCGATCGCCATCCGCACGGCGCTGATCAAGGACGGTGTCGCTCGGGTGCAGGCGGGCGCCGGGCTCGTCGCCGACTCGGATCCGCGGACCGAGCACGTCGAGACGGTCAACAAGGCGGCGGCGCCGCTCCGGGCGGTCGCGACCGCGAACCGGATGCGCGAGGTCCGGTCGTGAGGCGCTCGCGCCCGCTCGTCGTCGTGGCCGGCCTGGCGGTCGCCGGCATCGTCATGCTCGCGTGGACGCAGACGTGGTTCACCGTGCGGCTGCACGCCGGTGCCGCGGTCACGTCGACCGTGGCCGCCGACGGCGCTGCGGTCGTCCCGCAGTACACGGCGCTCGCGATCGCGAGCCTGGCACTGTTCCTCGCGATGACGATCGCCGGACCGGTCGTGCGGATCGTGCTCGCGGTGGTCGAGGTCCTGCTCGGCGTCGCCGTGGTGTGGACCGGCGTCGCCGCACTGGGCGACCCCGTGGCCGCGGCGCGGGGTGCGGTCGGGGAGGTCGCCGGCGTGAGCGACCTGGGGGCCGTCCGCCGGGTGGTCTCGGACGTCGACGTCTCGCTGTGGCCCGCCGTCGGGATCGCCGGTGGTGTGCTCGCCGTGCTGCTCGGGGTGGTCGCGCTCGTCGTGCAGCGTGCGTGGCCTGGCCCGAGCCGGAAGTACGGCGCGCAGACCGCCGGCGCCCGAGCGTCCGCGCGCGCCCGGGTCGTCGAGCGCGATGCGATCACCGACTGGGACGACCTGAGTGCCGGCACCGACCCCACGACGGTGGACGGACCCGACGGCGGTGCGACCGGATCGGGGACCGCCGAGGCGGTAGGCTTGGACGGACACGGCGCTGCTCGGACGGCGCCGCCGCAACACAACGAGGAGAACCGTGAGCAACACTGAGCCCGCAGAACTCGGCGAAGGCCACTCGCCGGCGGCCTGGACCGCCGTCGTGATCATGCTGATCGGTTTCGCGGCCGGCACGCTGTTCTTCTGGTTCGACATGGCCTGGGGCGTGTGGGCATCGGCCGGCGTGGTCGTCATCGGTCTCATCGTCGGCGCTGTGATGGCGAAGGCGGGCTACGGCGTCAACGGCCCGAAGTTCGTCCCGAAGCACCACCACGAGTAGGCCGATCGTGCCGAACGTGCTCGAGACCCTCGTCGCGGGCGCGCTCGAGGACGCCGCTGCCCGTCGTGCCGACCGTCCCGTCGCGGACGTCGAGCGTGACCTCGACCGGGTGGCGTCGCCGCTCGACGCGCTCACCTTCCTTGCGCCCGGCGACGACGTGAAGATCCTCGCCGAGGTCAAGCGTGCGAGTCCGTCCCGTGGGTCCATGGCCCCGATCGAGGACCCCGCGTCGCTCGCCGCCGACTACGAGCGCGGTGGTGCCTCGACGATCAGCGTCCTGACCGAGGGCCGGAAGTTCCTCGGCAGCCTGGCCGACCTGGAAGCCGTCAAGGCCCGCGTCGGCGTGCCGGTGCTCCGCAAGGACTTCATCGCCGACCCGTACCAGGTGCTCGAGGCCCGCGCCGCCGGGGCAGACGTCGTGCTGCTCATCGTTGCGGCACTCGAGCAGTCGCAGCTCGTCGAGCTGCACGCCCTGGCCGAGGAACTCGGCATGCGCGTCCTGGTCGAGGCGCACTCGGCGGACGAGGTCGCGCGCGGTCTCGACGCCGGCGCCCGGATCCTCGGCGTGAACGCGCGGGACCTGACCGACTTCTCGCTCGACCGCGACCTCTTCGGCTCGCTCGCGGACCGCATCCCGGACGGGGTCGTGCGCGTCGCGGAGTCGGCCGTCGCAGGACCCGCCGACGTCGCCCACTACCGCGCTGCGGGGGCCGACGTCGTCCTGGTGGGAGAAGCGCTCGTCACGGGCGACGACCCCGCCGCCACGCTCGCGTCGTTCATCGCCGCCGGCTCCGGCCGCGCCTGACGACGCCCACCCGGTCCGACCCGTCGGACCCTTCCCGCAAGGACCACCATCGTGACCTCACTCCGTGACCTGCACGGCCCGTACTTCGGCGACTTCGGCGGGCGGTTCGTGCCCGAGTCCCTCGTGCTGGCGCTCGACGAGCTCGAGACGGCCTTCCGCGATGCCTGGGCGGACCCGGCGTTCCGGCAGGAGCTCGACACGCTGCAGCGGGACTACACCGGGCGACCCTCGATCATCACCGAGGTGCCGCGGTTCGCGAAGCACGCGGGCGGCGCTCGGATCATCCTCAAGCGCGAGGACCTCAACCACACCGGGTCCCACAAGATCAACAACGTGCTCGGGCAGGCGCTCGTCGCGAAGCGGCTCGGCAAGACCCGGCTCATCGCGGAGACCGGGGCCGGGCAGCACGGGGTGGCCACCGCCACCGCCGCGGCGCTGTTCGGCATGGACTGCGTGGTCTACATGGGTGCGGTCGACACCGAGCGCCAGGCGTTGAACGTCGCGCGGATGCGTCTGCTCGGAGCAGAGGTCATCCCGGTCGAGACGGGGTCGCGCACCCTCAAGGACGCGATCAACGACGCGTTGCGCGACTGGGTGGCGAACGTCGAGTCGACGCACTACCTGCTCGGGACCGTCGCGGGGCCGCACCCGTTCCCCGAGATGGTGCGCGAGTTCCACAAGGTGATCGGGGAAGAGGCCCGTCAGCAGGTCCTCGACAAGGTGGGACGCCTGCCGGACGCCGTCGCCGCCTGCGTCGGCGGTGGTTCGAACGCGATGGGCATCTTCGAGGCGTTCCTGGACGACGAGTCCGTGGCGCTCCACGGCTTCGAGGCCGGTGGCGACGGTGTCGAGACGGGTCGGCACGCCGCGAGCATCACCCTGGGCCGTGAAGGCGTGCTCCAGGGCACCAAGTCGTACCTCATGCAGGACGAGGACGGCCAGACGATCGAGAGCCACAGCATCTCCGCCGGGCTCGACTACCCGAGCGTCGGCCCGGAGCACGCGTACCTGGCCTCGATCGGCCGAGCGAAGTACGAGCCGATCACCGACGCCGAGGCGATGGAGGCGTTCCGTCTGCTCAGTCGGACAGAGGGCATCCTGCCCGCGATCGAGTCCTCCCACGCACTCGCCGGCGCGATCAAGCTCGGCAAGGAGCTCGGCCCCGACGGCGTCGTGCTCGTGTCCCTTTCCGGCCGCGGTGACAAGGACGTGGCCTCGGCCAGTCGGTACTTCGGCATCCTCGACGAGAACGCGGTGCAGCTGTGACCACGGACCCCACGAAGGCGCACCGCTCGGTCGCGTCGACCATCGACACCGCGAACGCGGAGCGCGCCGGAGCCGTCGTCGGCTACCTGCCCGCCGGGTACCCGGACCTGCGCACGAGCATCGACGCGGCGGTCGCCCTGGCCGAGAACGGCGTGGACGTCATCGAGCTCGGTCTGCCCTACTCCGACCCGGTGATGGACGGCCCGGTCATCCAGCGCGCGGCGGAGGAGTCCCTGGCGGGCGGTTTCCGCGTCGCGCAGGTGTTCGACGCGGTGCACCAGATCACCGAGCGCGCCGGCGTCCCCGTGCTCGTCATGACCTACTGGAACCCGGTGCTCCGGTACGGTGTCGACCGCTTCGCCGACGACCTCGTCCAGGCGGGTGCCTCGGGGCTCATCACCCCCGACCTCATCCCGGACGAAGCCCAGGAGTGGCTCGACGCGTCCGAACGGACCGGGCTGGACCGGGTCTTCCTCGCCGCACCGTCGTCGAGCGACACACGGATGCGCCAGGCCGTGGAGCGCAGCCGAGGGTTCGTGTACGCCGTCTCGACGATGGGTGTCACCGGGGCGCGCGCCGGGGTCGACTCCGCGGCGCGGACGGTGGTCTCCCGCCTGCGGGACGCCGGTGTCGAACGCACCTGCGTCGGCCTCGGCATCTCGACCGCCGACCAGGTGGGGGAGATCCTCGAGTACGCCGACGGCGCGATCATCGGCTCGGCGTTCGTCCGTGCCCTCGCCGACCTGGGCGTGCGGGGCGTGGGGGACCGGGCCGCCGAGCTCACCGCCGGGGCGCTCCGCCGCTGACCGCCGGTGCCCGTCACCGTCGGGCACCACCCGAGCATGCGGCACGGCGACCGCCCGTGACCGCGCTACAGTGATCGGGGCCGACCCCACGTCGGTGCCGCCCCTGCCCGAACCGGCAGCGTCTGCCAGTACCGAAAGGTGACAGCCTCTCCATGCCCCTCCTGAGCATCCCGAGCCCGAGCACCGCCTGGCAGTACTTCGACCTGACCGCCTGGCTGCAGGACACGTTCGGCTGGTCGCTGCCGCTGGACTTCCGCATCCACGCGTACGCCATCTGCATCCTGCTCGGGATCATCGCCGCGGTCGTCGTCGCGAACACGCGGCTCAACGCACGCGGGGTCGAGCGCTGGATCATCATCGACATCGCCATCTGGGCCGTGCCCGCCGGCATCATCGGTGGACGCCTGTTCCACGTGTTCACGCACGTCAGCGACTACTTCGGCCCCGGACGCGATCCGCTCTCCTTCCTCTACATCTGGGAAGGCGGCCTGGCGATCTTCGGTGCCCTCACGCTGGGTTCGCTGGGCGCCTGGATCGGCTGCCGACAGGTCGGGCTGCGGTTCTCGGCCTTCATCGACGCCGCGGCCCCGGGCGTCCTGCTCGCCCAGGCCTTCGGACGCCTCGGCAACTACTTCAACCACGAGCTGTTCGGCATGCCGACGAGCCTGCCGTGGGGCCTCGAGATCGAGTCGTCGAACGCCGCCTTCCCGAAGGGCCTGCCGGAGGGGACGCTGTTCCACCCCACGTTCCTCTACGAGATCATCTGGAACGTCCTGGGCGTCGTGGTCATCCTGCTGCTCGCGAAGAAGTTCACCCTGCAGTGGGGCAAGGTCATGGCCCTCTACCTGATCTGGTACGGCGCCGGTCGCTCGGTGCTCGAGTCGATCCGTGTCGACACCAGCGAGACCTTCGTCGGCATCCGGACCAACGTCTGGGTCGCGTTCGCGGCGATCCTGCTCGGCATCGTGATCTTCGTGGTCCAGTCCCGTCGGCACACCGGCAAGGAGCCCAGCCCCTACCTGCCGGGGCGCGAACCGCGGCCGCGCGCCGGGGTAGACTCGGCGGACACCTTCTCGGACCACGCCGAGGCACCAGCCGACGTCGATCCCGAGCCGGTCACCGCCGCTGCTGACCGAACGACCGCCGACTCGTCGGCAGCCGACCGCGCATAGGAAGCACCCCTCCTCGCGGAGCCGGCCACCACGCCCGTCGTGGTGACCGGCCCCGCACCGCAGCAGCACCACCACGGTGTCGCCACAAGCGGCACCGGCACCTCGCCCGTCGCCGGGGTACCGCACCGACGACGCGCACGGGTACCAGTCCCGCCCCCTCGGGCGGAACGCAGCACCGGGCCACCGCCGTCCCCGTGCCACGCCGCACCAGTTCCACATCACCGTGAGGACGGTTCCCCATGGCGCTCCAGCCACCCCAGTCCGAGTCCGGCCGGTCGGCCGGCGGTCTCCTCCCGCCGCACCGGCGGTTCTCCGCGATCCCCGACGCCGTCGGCGCCTACGACCCGGCGAACGAGAAGGACGCCTGCGGCCTCGCGATGGTCGCGACGCTCCGCGGGACGCCGGGGCACGACATCGTCGACGCCGCGCTCGGCGCCCTCCGCAACCTCGAGCACCGCGGCGCGGTCGGGTCCGACGCGGGGACCGGCGACGGTGCCGGCATCCTGTGCCAGGTCCCGGACGCCTTCCTGCGTGATGTCGTGTCGTTCGACCTGCCCGCCGCGGGCTCGTACGCGGTCGGGATCGCGTACCTGCCGACGGACGAGGACGCCCGCCACGCGGTCAAGGGCGCGGTCGAGCGCATCGCGCGTGAAGAGGGCCTGCGCGTCCTCGGATGGCGGGAGGTCCCGGTCCGGCCCGAGGTGCTCGGGACGCTCGCACGCGCGGCGATGCCGGCGTTCGAGCAGCTCTTCGTCGCGTCGAACCGGCACGACGTGCACGGCGACGCGTGGTCGGGCATCGCGCTCGACCGGCAGGCCTTCCGGCTCAGGAAGCGTGCCGAGCACGACACCGAGGTCTACTTCACGTCGCTGTCCGCGCGCACCATGGTCTACAAGGGCATGGTCACGACGCTGCAGCTCGAGCCGTTCTACCCGGACCTCAGTGACGACCGGTTCGCGTCGAAGCTCGCGATCGTGCACTCCCGGTACTCGACGAACACGTTCCCGTCGTGGCCGCTCGCACAGCCCTTCCGCACGCTGGCGCACAACGGTGAGATCAACACCGTCCGGGGGAACCGCAACTGGATGCGGGCGCGGCAGTCGCAGCTCGAGAGCGAGCTCCTCGGCGACCTCGCCCCGCTCCTGCCCGTCGTCAGCCCCGGCGCGAGCGACTCCGCGTCGTTCGACGAGGTCCTCGAACTCCTCACCCTGACCGGCCGGTCCCTGCCGCACGCGGTGTCGATGATGGTGCCGGAGGCCTGGGAGAACCAGACCGACATGGACCCCGAGCTCCGGGCCTTCTACGAGTACCACTCGATGCTCATGGAGCCGTGGGACGGTCCGGCGGCGATCACGTTCACCGACGGTGCCCTCGTCGGCGCGACGCTGGACCGGAACGGTCTGCGTCCCGGACGCTTCCTGGTGACCGACGACGGGCTCATCGTGATGGGCTCCGAGACGGGCGTCATCGACGTGCCCGCCGCCAAGGTCGTCCGCAAGGGTCGTCTCCGTCCCGGTCGGATGTTCGTGGTGGACACCGAGGCCGGCCGGATCATCGAGGACGACGAGGTCAAGCGGTCGCTGGCCGCTTCCGGTCCGTGGAGCGAGTGGCTCGAGGCCGGGCGCATCAACCTGACCGACCTGCCCGAGCGCGAGCACATCGTGCACACGCCTGCCTCGGTCACCCGCCGGCAGCGCGCGTTCGGGTACACCGAGGAAGAGGTCCGCATCCTCCTCCGGCCGATGGCGCAGACCGGTGCAGAACCCCTGGGCGCGATGGGTTCGGACACCCCGATCGCGGTGCTGTCCCAGCGCCCCCGCCTGCTCTTCGACTACTTCACCCAGCAGTTCGCGCAGGTGACGAACCCGCCGCTCGACTCCATCCGCGAGCAGGTCATCACCTCGATGGGGATGGGGCTCGGCCCGGAGCGCAACCTGCTCGACGCCGGCCCCGAGCACGCGAAGCAGATCGTGCTCGACTTCCCGGTGATCGACAACGACGAGCTGGCGAAGATCCAGCACTTCGAGACGGAGTCGGGTCGCCACCTCACCGTGACGATCAAGGGCCTGTACCGGGTCGACGCCGGCAAGAAGGCGATGCAGAAGCGCATCGCCGCCGTGTGCGACGAGGTCGACGCCGCCATCGAGTCCGGCAAGCAGTTCATCGTGCTGTCCGACCGTGACGGCAACGCCGAGCTCGCCCCGGTGCCGAGCCTCCTGCTCCTCGCCGCCGTGCACCACCACCTCATCCGCACCGAGCAGCGCATGAAGGTCGGCCTGATCGTCGAGGCCGGCGACGTGCGCGAGGTCCACCACGTCGCCACGCTCATCGGCTACGGTGCCTCCGCGATCAACCCGTACCTGGCGATGGAGACCTGCGAGGGGCTCGTCCGGTCCGGGATGATCTCCGGGATCACGCCGGAGCAGGCGGTGAAGAACGTGATCAAGGCACTCGGCAAGGGCGTGCTCAAGATCATGTCGAAGATGGGCATCTCGACGGTGTCCAGCTACGCGGGTGCCCAGGCGTTCGAGGCCGTCGGCCTCAGCCAGGAGTTCGTCGACCGGTACTTCACCGGGACGTCGTCGATCCTCGGCGGCGTGGGCATCGAGGTCATCGCGAAGGAGAACGCCGAGCGGCACGCCCAGGCGTACCCGCAGGACGGCGCCGTGCTCTCGCACGAGCGGCTGCAGACCGGCGGCGAGTACCAGTGGCGCCGCGAAGGGCCGCCGCACCTCTTCAACCCGGACACGGTCTTCCGGCTGCAGCACGCGACGCGTGAGCGCCGGTACGACATCTTCCGTGAGTACTCCAAGGCGGTCGACGACCAGTCCGAGGAACTCATGACGCTCCGCGGTCTGTTCCGGTTCCGGAACGGTGTGCGCCCGCCCGTGCCGCTGGACGAGGTCGAGCCGATCGAGTCCATCGTCAAGCGGTTCAACACCGGCGCCATGTCCTACGGGTCCATCTCGAAGGAAGCCCACGAGACGCTCGCGATCGCCATGAACCGTCTCGGTGCGCGGTCGAACACCGGCGAGGGCGGCGAGGACGTCGAGCGGCTCCTCGACCCCGAGCGTCGCAGTGCGATCAAGCAGGTCGCGTCCGGACGGTTCGGCGTCACGAGCATGTACCTGACGCACGCCACGGACATCCAGCTCAAGATGGCGCAGGGTGCGAAGCCGGGCGAGGGCGGACAGCTCCCGCCGCAGAAGGTGTACCCCTGGGTCGCCCGCACCCGGCACGCGACCGCCGGGGTCGGGCTCATCTCGCCGCCGCCGCACCACGACATCTACTCGATCGAGGACCTCAAGCAGCTCATCTTCGACGTCAAGCGGGCCAACCCGGCCGCTCGCGTCCACGTGAAGCTGGTCAGCCAGTCCGGCATCGGTGCCGTCGCAGCCGGGGTCACCAAGGCCCTGGCGGACGTCGTGCTCGTGTCCGGTCACGACGGCGGCACGGGCGCGAGCCCGCTCAACTCGCTCAAGCACGCGGGTACCCCGTGGGAGATCGGCCTGGCCGAGACGCAGCAGACGCTCATGCTCAACGGCATGCGCGACCGGGTCGTCGTCCAGGTGGACGGACAGATGAAGACCGGGCGCGACGTCGTGGTCGCCGCGCTGCTCGGCGCGGAGGAGTACGGCTTCGCCACGGCACCGCTCGTGGTCGAGGGCTGCATCCTCATGCGCGTCTGCCACCTCGACACCTGCCCGGTCGGGGTCGCGACGCAGAACCCGGAGCTGCGTGCGCGGTTCTCCGGCAAGGCCGACCACGTCGTGAACTTCTTCGAGTTCATCGCACAAGAAGTGCGCGAGCTCCTCGCCGAACTCGGGTTCCGCTCGCTCGACGAGGCGATCGGGCAGTCGGACGCGCTGGACGTCGACCGTGCGGTCCAGCACTGGAAGGCGTCCGGGCTCGACCTGGAGCCCGTGCTCGCCGGCCCGCACTTCGACGACGCCGAGCCGCGCCGGCACCACCGGGCGCAGGACCACGAGCTCGACGAGCACTTCGACGTCGGCCTCATCCAGCAGACCGCGGACGTGCTCGAACACGGTGGCTCGGTCACGCTCGACCTGCCGATCCGCAACACCGAGCGGGCGGTCGGCACCATGCTCGGCCACGAGGTCACGCTGCGCCACGGCGAGCACGGCCTGCCCGCTGGGTCGATCGACATCACGCTCCGCGGTTCGGCGGGGCAGTCGCTCGGCGCCTTCCTGCCCGCCGGCATCACGCTCCGACTCGTCGGTGACAGCAACGACTACGTCGGCAAGGGCCTGTCGGGCGGTGAGATCGTCGTCCGGCCCGACAGTGAGTCCGCGTTCGACCCGTCCGAGAACGTCATCGCCGGCAACGTGATCGGCTACGGCGCGACCCAGGGCACGATGTTCATCCGCGGCATCGTGGGGGAGCGGTTCCTGGTCCGGAACTCCGGTGCCACGGCCGTGGTCGAGGGCGTGGGCGACCACGCGCTCGAGTACATGACGGGTGGGCTGGCGCTCATCCTCGGCGAGACCGGCCGGAACCTCGGTGCGGGCATGTCCGGCGGGACCGCCTACGTGCGTCGGCTCCGCCGCGAGCACGTCAACGCGGACTCCCTGGCGTCCGGTGAGCTCCGGCTCGAGGAACTCGACAGCGCGGACGTCGAGATCGTGACCGACCTGCTGCGGCGGCACGCCGCCGAGACGGGGTCGACCCTCGCCGCCGAACTCGTGGAGTCGGGCGACCTGTCCGACTTCGTCAAGGTGCTGCCGCGTGACTACGCGGCCGTGCTCGCGACTCGCAAGCAGGCCGTCGACGAGGGGCTCGACCCCGACGGCGACATCGTCTGGAACAGGATCCTGGAGGCGACGAATGGCTGACCCCAAGGGCTTCTTGAAGGTGCAGGAGCGCGAGCTCCCGCCCCGGCGCCCCGTGCCCGTGCGGCTCATGGACTGGAAAGAGGTCTACGAGCAGCAGGAGTCCGGCGCCCTCAAGCGTCAGGCCGGCCGGTGCATGGACTGCGGCGTCCCGTTCTGCCACCAGGGCTGCCCGCTCGGGAACCTCATCCCCGAGTGGAACGACCTGACGTGGCGCGGGGAGGGCCGCCAGGCGATCGAGCGCCTGCACGCGACGAACAACTTCCCGGAGTTCACCGGCAAGCTCTGCCCCGCCCCCTGCGAGGCATCGTGCGTGCTCGGCATCAACCAGCCGCCCGTGACCATCAAGCAGGTCGAGGTCTCCATCATCGAGGAGGCCTACAAGAACGGCTGGGTGACCCCGCACCCCCCGGAGCGCCTCACCGGCAAGACGGTCGCCGTCGTCGGCTCGGGCCCGGCCGGCCTCGCGGCCGCGCAGCAGCTGACCCGCGCGGGCCACACCGTCGCCGTGTACGAGCGCGACGACCGGATCGGCGGCCTGCTCCGCTACGGCATCCCGGACTTCAAGATGGAGAAGCGTCAGATCGACGCGCGGCTCGCCCAGATGCAGGCCGAGGGCACGCGCTTCCGGGCCGGGGTCGAGATCGGGCGGGACATCTCGTGGGACGACCTGAAGTCGCGCTACGACGCCGTCGTGGTCGCGACCGGCGCCACGGTGCCGCGCGACCTGCCGATCCCGGGCCGTGACCTCGAGGGCGTGCACTTCGCGATGGAGTACCTCGTCCAGCAGAACAAGGCGAACGCCGGGACGACCGTGGACAACCAGGTCACGGCCGAGGGCAAGCACGTCGTCGTCATCGGTGGCGGCGACACCGGCGCGGACTGCATCGGCACCGCCCACCGTCAGGGTGCGCTGAGCGTGACCAACCTGGCGATCGGCAAGCAGCCGCCGCTGGAGCGCCCGGCGGACCAGCCGTGGCCGATGTTCCCGACCGTGTTCGAGGTCTCGAGCGCGCACGAGGAGGGCGGCGAGCGGCACTACCTCGCGTCCACGGTCGAGTTCCTGTCGAACGACGCCGGCGAGGTCCGCGCCCTCCGCGTGGCCGAGACCGAGTACCTCGACGGTCGACGGGTCCCGAAGGCGGGCACCGAGCGCGAGATCCCCGCGGACCTGGTCCTCATCGCCATGGGGTTCACGGGCCCGGAGACGGACACGCTCGAGCCGCAGCTCGGCCTGCCGGTCGCGCCGTCCGGTGCCGTCGCGCGCCAGGCGGACTACTCCACGAACGAGCCCGGCGTGTTCGTCGCCGGGGACGCCGGCCGCGGCCAGTCGCTCATCGTCTGGGCGATCGCGGAGGGCCGTGCCGCTGCCGCGAAGGTCGACGCCTACCTCGAGGGCTCGACGATCCTGCCCGCGCCGGTCAAGGCGACCGACCGCGCGATCACGGTCTGAGCGGCACGGACGTGAACGCGACCCGAACGCGCACCGACCGGTGAGCACGTGGCCACCAGCACTCGATAGGGTGCTGGTGGCCTCGCTTCGTTCCGCGCGGCCCCACAGCGCGGAAACCCAAGCACCATCCACCACCACGAAGGAATCCATTGAGACGCGCAAAGATCGTTTCGACGCTCGGACCGGCAACGTCGGAGTACGAGACCGTCAAGGAGATCATCGAAGCGGGCGTCGACGTCGCCCGCCTCAACCTGAGCCACGGTGACTACAGCGTCCACGAGGCCAACTACGTGAACGTCCGTCGCGCCGCCGAGGAGCTCGGCAAGCCCGTCGCGATCCTCGTCGACCTGCAGGGTCCGAAGATCCGCCTCGCCAAGTTCGCCGACGGCCCGCACGACCTCGCGGTCGGCGACGTCTTCACCATCACGACCGAGGACGTCCCCGGCTCGAAGGAGATCTGCGGCACGACCTTCAAGGGTCTGCCGCAGGACGTCAAGCCCGGTGACCCGCTGCTGATCGACGACGGCCGTGTCCGGCTGCGCGTGCTCGACACGGACGGGGTACGGGTCCGCACCGAGGTCGTCGTCGCCGGCACCGTGTCGAACAACAAGGGCATCAACCTGCCCGGCGTCGCCGTGAACGTCCCCGCGCTGAGCGAGAAGGACGAGGCGGACCTCCGCTGGGCGATCCGCCAGGGTGCGGACCTCATCGCGCTCTCGTTCGTCCGCAACGCCAAGGACGTCGAGCGTGCCCACGAGATCATGGACGAGGAGGGCAAGCGCCTCCCGATCATCGCGAAGGTCGAGAAGCCGCAGGCCGTCGACGCGCTCGAGGAGATCATCGACGCGTTCGACAGCATCATGGTCGCCCGCGGTGACCTCGGCGTCGAGCTCCCGCTCGAGGCGGTCCCGATCGTGCAGAAGCGCGCCGTCGAGCTGTCCCGGCGCATGGCCAAGCCGGTCATCGTCGCCACGCAGATGCTCGAGTCGATGATCTCTTCGCCGATCCCGACGCGTGCCGAGACCTCCGACGTTGCGAACGCCGTCCTCGACGGCGCGGACGGGGTCATGCTCTCCGGCGAGACCAGCGTCGGTGAGTACCCGGTGCAGACCGTGCGCACGATGGCCCGCATCGTCGAGTCGACCGAGGACCACGGCCTCGAGCGCATCGCGCCGCTCGGCACCAAGCCGCGAACGCTCGGCGGTGCGATCACGCTCGCCGCGGTCGAGATCGCGGAGTTCACCGAGGCGTCCTACCTCTGCGTGTTCACCGAGTCCGGTGACTCGGCCCGCCGCATGTCCCGCCTCCGGCACGGCCTGCCGATCATCGCGTTCACCCCGAACGAGGCCACGCGCCGTCGCCTGGCACTCACGTGGGGCGTCCGCTCGTTCCTCGTCGAGCGCAAGACCCACACCGACGAGCTGTTCTCGCAGGTGGACGACGTCCTCATCGAGAACGGACTCGCCGCGCCCGGCGACCGCGTCGTCGTGACGGCCGGTTCGCCCCCCGGGCTCGAGGGCTCGACGAACGACCTGCGCGTGCACCGCGTCGGTGACGCGCACGCCGAGGCCGCTCCGGCCTACGTGCGCGACTGACGTCGGTCGCGTCCCGACAGGGCGCGGACAGGAGGCGCGGTGCGGTCGACGCACCAGGCCTCCGGTCCGCGCCCTGTCGCGTTCCGGTGTGCCGGGCGTGGACCTGTCGGTGGCGACGGGCAGGATGGCTGGTGTGAGCCTCCAGGACGACACCGTGACACCACCCACCGCGGCCGACGTCCGGCGGTGGCGCCGCTACCTCGCCGACGAGCGCGCCGAGGCGGCCGTGTACCGGAACCTGGCCGCGCGCCGCGACGGCGAGGAACGCGCCATCCTGACGGCCCTGGCTGACGCCGAACGTCGCCACGAACAGCACTGGCTGGACCTGCTCGGCGACGAGGTCGGGAAGCCCCTGCGGGGCAGTCTGCGCACACGGGTGCTCGCCGCACTCGCCCGACGCTTCGGCTCCGTGTTCGTCCTCGCGCTCATGCAGCGCGCCGAGGACCGCTCGCCCTACGCGGACGACGTCGACGCGACCGCTCGGATGGCGGCCGACGAGCGGATCCACGGCGAGGTCGTCCGGGGGCTCGCGAACCGTGGTCGGAAGCGGCTGTCGGGCACGTTCCGTGCGGCGGTCTTCGGAGCGAACGACGGGCTCGTGTCGAACCTGGCGCTCATCATCGGCATCAGTGCCTCCGGCGCAGACCGGCACTTCGTGCTCCTCAGCGGTGTCGCCGGGCTGTTGGCGGGGGCGCTGTCGATGGGCGCGGGGGAGTACGTCTCCGTCCGGTCACAGCGGGAGCTCCTGGCGGCGTCCGAACCGCACCCGGACGCCCGCGGCGCCGTGGCTGACCTGGACGTCGACGCGAACGAACTGGCACTCGTGTACCGAGCGCGCGGCATGTCCGAGCACGACGCGGCGGCGCACGCGGACGAGGTCCTCGGCGGGCTGACCGCGACGGACACCGCGTCCACGTCGACCGCCGACGAGCACGAGGCAGTCGGGAACGGCATGAGCGCGGCGGTGTCGAGCTTCTGCTTCTTCGCCTCCGGTGCGGTGATCCCGGTGCTGCCGTTCCTCGTGGGGCTCGACGGGTGGGCGGCCGTGACGGTCGCCGGCGTGCTCGTCGGCCTGGCGCTCCTCGGCACCGGCGCGGTCGTCGGGGTGCTCAGCGGGGCGTCGCCGCTGCGCCGCGCGCTGCGGCAGCTCGGGATCGGCTTCGGTGCCGCGGCGGTGACGTACGTCCTCGGTCTGCTGTTCGGGACCGGGTCGGCCTAGCGGCGGACGGCCGCGCGAGGTGGGAGCAGCAGGAGGACGCCCGCGCCGACCACGATGAGCGCGATGCCGGCGAACACGACGAACACCGACAGTGCGAGTCCCGGCGCCACGAGGACGGCCACGCCGGCGAGCACCGAGAGTGCACCGCTCACGATCGACGGCACCCGCGACGAGCCGGGGTGACCGACGACCCCGCCCACGACCGAGACGACACCCTCGACCAGGAACCCGACGCCGGCGAGCACCGCGTACACCACCAGCGGGATCGCCGGGTCGACGAGCGTCACGAGCCCCGCGATCCCCACCAGTGCTCCGACGACGCCCGAGGTCCAGCGCCACACCGGGGGCGTGCCGTGGCCGCGGACGGCGGCGAACACCCGGAGCGCGCCGGCGACCACGAGGTAGACGCCGAAGAGCAGCGCGACCACGACGAGTGACGGCCGGGGCCAGACGACGGCGACGATCCCGAGACCGATCGCCACGGCGGCGGTGACGACGACGAACACCCGGAACGTGCGGACGGCACGTGAATCCACGAGCACCCCTCCCTGATCGGACCTGCTCGGCCTCCGACGGTACCGCGCGGGGGCGCCGGGCGTCCGCGCGACGGTCGGGAGGCGCGGGACGGGCTGGTACTGTGGCCTCCTCGCGAGTGTGGTGGAACGGTAGACACGGGGCACTCAAAATGCTCTGCCTCACGGCGTGCGGGTTCGAGTCCCGCCACTCGTACGGAACGGCTCCCCGAGCCGTCGTTGGTCCAGGACCGTGCAGATCAGGTCCGCAGTGCAGATCAGGTCCGCAGTGCAGATCAGGGTCCCCGGTGCCGATCAAGGTTCTGGCGAGTTCTAGTAGGGTTTCATCCGTGAGTGACACAGAAGCAGCAGCAACCGCACCCCGTCGCGTCGTCGTCGCCGAGGACGAGTCGCTCATCCGTCTCGACATCGTCGAGATCCTCCGCGACAACGGCTTCGACGTCGTCGGCGAGGCCGGCGACGGCGAGACCGCGGTGCAGCTCGCCACGGAGCTCCGCCCCGACCTCGTCGTCATGGACGTCAAGATGCCCCAGCTCGACGGCATCTCCGCCGCCGAGAAGCTCTCGAAGAACCACATCGCTCCCGTGGTGCTCCTGACGGCGTTCAGCCAGAAGGACCTGGTCGAGCGTGCGACCGAGGCGGGCGCCCTCGCCTACGTCGTGAAGCCCTTCACGCCGAACGACCTGCTCCCCGCGATCGAGATCGCCCTCTCGCGTCACCAGCAGATCATCACCCTCGAAGCCGAGGTCGCCGACCTCGTCGAGCGCTTCGAGACCCGCAAGCTCGTCGACCGCGCCAAGGGCCTGCTCAACGAGAAGATGGGCCTCACCGAGCCCGAGGCCTTCCGCTGGATCCAGAAGGCGTCGATGGACCGTCGTCTCACCATGCACGACGTCGCCAAGGCGATCATCGAGCAGCTCAGCGCCAAGAAGTAGCGCCAGCGACCGTCACCGCACGAGCGCGCCGTCCCGACCGGGGCGGCGCGCTCGTCGTCCGGGGGCCGGGTCCGCACAGGAGGCGCGGTGGGCGCCCGCCAGGGCCGACCACCTGGCAGGGTGGAGCCGTGGACGACGTGGTGATCCGACCCTCCCGGCCCTCCGACATGGCGGCGGTGGCCGACCTGCGGTGGCGGTGGAGCGTCGACGAGGACGGCGCCGCGCCCACGGTGACGCCCGAGGCGTACCGGGAGGCGATGGCCGCGTTCGCCGCCGAGCACCGCTCGTCGCACCGTTGCGTGGTCGCGGAGCGGGCGGGACGTGTCCTCGGGATGGCGTGGCTCGCGCTGAACCCGAGACCGCCGGCACCGCACCGACCGCACGGTCGCGTGGCCGCCGAGCTGCAGACCGTGTACGTCCACCCGGAGCTGCGTGGCGCCGGCGTCGCCGGACGGCTCGTCGCACGGCTGCTCGACCTCGCGGACGAGGCCGGGGCCGAGCGTGTCGTGGTGCACTCGAGCGTGGCGGGGGAGTCGCTCTACCGACGACTCGGGTTCGGTGACGGCCGTCTGCTGCTGCAGCGTCCGCCCGAGGACTGACACGCCGGGCTCGTCCCGGTCAGCGCCGCAGCGGCGGGGGCTCCGGCGGGCCGTCAGCGGGCGTCGCGGATCATGTTGGTGATGCGCACGGTGGAGCAGCGCCGCCCCTGGTCGTCGGTGAGGACGATCTCGTGTGTGGTGAGCGTGCCGCCGAGGTGGATCGCGGTGCAGGTCCCGGTGACGAGTCCGCTCGTGGCGCTGCGCGAGTGCGAGGCGTTGAGCTCGATGCCGACGGCGTACCGGCCGGGGCCCGCGTGCACGTTCGCGGCCATCGACCCGAGGCTCTCGGCGAGGACGACGTAGGCGCCGCCGTGCAGCAGGCCGACCGGCTGTCGGTTGCCCTCGACCGGGATGGTCCCGACGGCGCGTTCGGCGGTCAACTCGGTGATGACCATGCCCATCTTCTCGGCGAGTTCACCCATGCCGCGCTCGGCGAGGCGGGGGTCGAGGCCCTCGATCGTGGTGGCGTCGTCGGTCACGTGGCGTCGACCTTCCGTGTCAGCGGCCGTCGGTAGGCTGTCCGGGTGTCGGACTCCGCAAAGCCTACCCTCATGGTCATCGACGGCCACTCCCTCGCGTTCCGGGCGTTCTACGCGCTGCCGGTCGACAGCTTCGTCAACCGCGAAGGACAGCACACGAACGCCATCCACGGCTTCATCTCGATGCTGCTGATGCTGCTGCAGCGCGAGAAGCCGACGCACCTGGCGGTCGCGTTCGACATCTCCCGGTTCTCGTTCCGCACCCGTGAGTACGAGGACTACAAGGGCACCCGGTCCGAGACCCCGGCCGAGTTCAAGGGCCAGATCCCGCTCCTGCAGCAGGCCCTCGAGGCCATGGGCATCACGACGGTCACGAAAGAGGACTACGAGGCCGACGACATCCTCGCGACCCTCGCACGCCAGGGCGCCGAACAGGGCTACCAGGTGTACGTCGTCTCGGGTGACCGGGACTCGATCCAGCTCGTGAACGACGACGTCACCCTGCTGTACCCGTCGGTGCGCGGTGTCTCCGAGCTCACCCGCTACGACCGCGACAAGGTCTACGAGCGCTACGGCATCGAGCCGCACCAGTACCCCGACATCGCCGCGCTCGTGGGGGAGACGAGCGACAACCTCATCGGCATCGACAAGGTCGGCGAGAAGACCGCCGTGAAGTGGATCACGGCGTACGGCTCGCTCGACGGGGTGCTCGAGCACGCCGACGAGATCAAGGGCGTCGTCGGCAACAACCTGCGTGAGCAGAAGGACCGGGCGATCCGGAACCGCAAGCTCAACCGCTTGGTGGACGACGTCGAACTGCCGGTCGGTCCCGCGGACGTCGCCCTCCGCCCGCTCGACGAGCAGGCGGTCCGCGACCTCTTCGCCAAGCTCCAGTTCCGCACGCTGCTCGACCGGGTGTTCAAGGTGGCGGGCACAGGAGAGCCGGCGGAGCAGGGCTCGACCGAGGGTGGCGTCGACGACGGCGCGCCGGTGCCCCCGAAGGTCACGACGATCATCGACGAGGAGCTCGGGTACTGGCTCGAGCGCAAGGGCGCGGACGACGCCGCGAACGGTTTCGGCGTCGCGGTCGAGGTCATCGACGGGCGGCTCAGCGCCATCGGCATCGCGACCCACGACGACGCCGTGCTCGTCCCCGGCGGCAGCGGCGCGAAGGACTACGACCAGCTCGCCGCGTGGTTCGCCTCGGACGCACCGAAGCACTTCCACGACGCGAAGACCGCGATCAAGGTGCTCGCCTCGGTCGGCTTCACCGTGAACGGGATCGCCGGGGACGCGCGGATCATGGGGTGGCTCGCGCAGCCCGGCAAGCAGGGACAGCCGCTCGCCGACCTCGTCTACCAGGAGCTGGGCGAAGAGCTCCCCACGGCCGATCCGAACCAGCTCGTGCCGGAGACCGACCCGGTGAACGTGGGCGTGCACGCCTGGTACGTGCTCCGCGTGACCACGGCGCTGCGAGCACGCATCGACGAGTCCTCGCTCCGGGTGCTCGACGAGATCGAGCTGCCGCTCGTCCGGGTCCTCGCCGACATGGAGACGACGGGTGTCGCGATCGACCGCCCCGTGCTGACGAACCTGTCGCACGAGCTCGGCGAACGCGCGGCGGACCTCGCCCAGCAGGCCTTCGCCGAGATCGGCCACGAGGTCAACCTCGGCTCGCCGAAGCAGCTGCAGGAGGTCCTGTTCACCGAACTCGCGATGCCGAAGACCCGGAAGACCAAGACCGGGTTCTCCACCGACGCCGCCAGCCTCGCCGACCTGCAGGAGCAGCACCCGCACCCGTTCCTCGGGCTCCTGCTCCAGCACCGTGACGCCACGAAGCTCCGGCAGATCGTGGACACCCTCGACGCCGCGGTGGTCGACGGCCGGATCCACACCCGGTACGAGCAGACGGGCAGCAGCACGGGCCGCATCTCGTCGACCGACCCGAACCTGCAGAACATCCCGGTGAAGACGGCCGTCGGGCGGCGGGTCCGCTCGGCGTTCAGCGTCGCCGAGCCCTACACCACGCTCATCACCGCGGACTACTCGCAGATCGAGATGCGGATCATGGCGCACCTCTCCGGCGACCCCGGGCTCATCCAGGCCTTCAACGAGGGCGAGGACCTGCACCGCTTCGTCGGCGCGCGCGTCTTCGGCGTCGAACCGGCCGACGTCTCGCCCGAGATGCGCACCAAGGTCAAGGCGATGTCCTACGGCCTCGCGTACGGGTTGAGCGCCTTCGGCCTGTCGAAGCAGCTGCGCATCGAGCAGTCCGAGGCCCGGACGCTCATGACGGAGTACTTCGCCCGGTTCGGCGCCGTCCGCGACTACCTCCGCAACGTCGTCGAGCAGGCGCGGGAGGACGGCTACACCGAGACGATCTTCGGTCGTCGCCGGCCGTTCCCGGACCTCAAGAGCCCGAACCGCGTCCTGCGTGAGAACGCCGAGCGTGCCGCTCTGAACGCGCCGATCCAGGGTTCCGCCGCCGACATCATGAAGATCGCCATGCTCGGCGTCGCCGCCGACCTCCGCGACGGCGGACTCGCGTCGCACCTGCTGCTCCAGGTGCACGACGAACTCATCCTCGAGGTGGCACCGGGGGAGCAGGAGCGCGTCGAGGAGATCCTGCGGACCCGCATGGGCGGCGCGGCCGAGCTCAGCGTCCCGCTCGACGTGTCCGTCGGCGTGGGACCGAACTGGGAGTCCGCGGCGCACTGACGTCGCCGCGCGGGCGCGGTGCCGGGCCGGACGCGCGGGCGCGGTGCTGGCCCGGCACCGCGCCTCCGGTTCCCCCGATAGTGTCGAGAGCATGACCGCAGACCGTCCCGTCCGTCAGCCGTCCGCCGTCGACCAGGTCGCCGAGGAATGGGTCGCCACCCTCGTCGACCTCGACCCCACCGTCGCCACGTACATCGGCGTCCCGGGTCGTACGGGTGAGTACGGCGACACCTCGCCGGCCGGCGCCGCGGCGATGGCCGAGGCCGCCGCCCGGACCAAGCGGGCGCTCGACGCCGCGCAGACCGCCGACGACGTGGACCGTGTGACGAAGGCGGACCTCGGTGCCGAGCTCGACCTCATCGCGGAGTCGTACGAGCGGAAGCTGCACCTGCGCGACCTCAACGTGATCGCCAGCCCCGCGCAGAACGTCCGCGAGGTCATCGACCTCATGCCGACCGCCACCGAGTCGGACTGGCGGGACGTGGCGAGCCGGCTGCGGGCGCTGCCGGACGCGCTCGAGGGGATCCGCGAGACCCTGCTCGAGGGGGCGCGGCAGCAGGTCACGCCGGCGAAGCGCCAGGTCGCGCTCATCGCCGAGCAGGCCGCGCGCACCGGCGCGACGGACGGGCTCTTCGCCCAGCTCGTCGACGGGGCGGTGCTGGACGGCGGAGCTGCCGTCCCCGAGTCGCTCCGCTCCGACCTCCGCGCCGGGGCCGACGCCGCCGCGGCCGCGTACCGCTCGTTCGGCGCGTTCCTGGAGCACGAGCTGCTCCCGGTGGCGACGCCCGTCGACGCGGTCGGGCGCGCGGACTACGAGCTGCACTCGCGCCGGTTCCTCGGCGCGGTGGTCGACCTCGACGAGACGTACGAGTGGGGCATCGAGGAGCTCGCCCGGATGCGCGAGGAGCAGGAGCGGATCGCGGACCGCATCGAGTCCGGCGCCAGCGTCGCGCGTGCGATCGAGGTCCTCGACCAGGACCCGGCCCGGATCCTGCACGGCACCGACGCCCTGCAGCGCTGGATGCAGGAGACGAGCGACGAGTCCATCCGCGAGATGGACGGCAAGTACTTCGACATCCCGGACCCGATCAAGCGCCTCGAGTGCCGCATCGCCCCGACGCAGGAGGGCGGCATCTACTACACCGGCCCGTCGGACGACTTCTCGCGCGCCGGCCGGATGTGGTGGTCGGTGCCGCAGGGCGTGACGGAGTTCGGCACCTGGCGTGAGAAGACGACCGTCTACCACGAGGGCGTGCCCGGCCACCACCTCCAGATCAGCCAGGGCGTGTACAACCGCGGTGAGCTGAACACCTGGCGCCGGCAGCTCTCCGGTTCCTCCGGGCACATCGAGGGCTGGGCGCTCTACGCCGAACGGCTCATGGAACAGCTCGGCTTCCTCGACGACGACGGGGACCGCCTCGGCATGCTGGACGGACAGCGGATGCGCGCCGCCCGCGTCGTCCTCGACATCGGCGTGCACCTGCAGAAGACGAACCCCGACGGGGGCGCCTGGACCTGGGAGTACGCGCTCGACTTCATGGGGCAGAACGTCAACATGGCGCCCGAGTTCGTGCAGTTCGAGGTGGCACGGTACTTCGGGTGGCCCGGCCAGGCCCCGTCGTACAAGGTCGGCCAGCGCGTGTGGGAGTCCATCCGCGACGAGGCCGCGGCGCGCGAGGGCTCGGCGTTCGACCTCAAGGCGTTCCACCACCGTGCCCTGGCGCTCGGCAGCATCGGCCTCGACACGCTCCGGACCGCCGTGCTCGGCTGAACTCCGGCGCGACACGCCCGGTTGTGGGCGATCGCCGCGTCCGGTTAGACTTGGGCGGCGCAATCCGCGTCAACCAACCACACCGCCATGACGGCTCGTACCGATCTCCGGTCCGGACCAGAGGGTCGCTCCCTCGCCGTCACGGCCCGACTCATGTCCGTTCGGAGCAATCTCTACATGACAACCACCACGACCAAGGCTCCCAAGCAGGTCGCCATCAACGACATCGGCTCGGCTGATGACTTCCTG